>VOFB01004037.1_pt1 | contig 29943 bp, 57 predicted proteins | sample 5384141 | NCBI WGS metagenome assembly VOFB01 (sample SAMN12384721, study PRJNA508395) | human gut metagenome | isolation source: healthy gut A | host: Homo sapiens | reverse complement strand
TGTAATCAGAATGGTGTTTTCATAATGTGCAGATAAGGAACCATCGTAGGTTACTACTGTCCATTCATCATCCATCCATTCCACATCCGGGCTTCCGGCATTTATCATCGGCTCAACTGCCAATGTCATTCCTGCCTTCAGCTTCAGACCTCTTCTCCACTGACGGAAATTCGGAATCTCCGGTTCCTCATGAAGATGGGTTCCAATGCCATGCCCTACCAGATCATATACAACTCCGTAGCCGTAGCTTTCTGCATAATCTCCGATTGCTCCTGAGATTTCATAAAGCCTTCTTCCGGCTCTTGCATACTGCATTCCCTGGAAAAAGCTTTCCCGGGTTCTTTCTATTAAAAGAGCAGCCTCTTTACTGATTTCACCAACTCCATGGGTTCTTGCCGCATCGGAATGATATCCCTTATAGATAAGACCGGTATCAAGGCTTACGATATCGCCTTCCTTAATAATATGGTCTTTTCTTGGAATTCCATGAACAACTTCGTCGTTGACCGATACACAGACGGATGCCGGATAGCCCTGATAATTCAGGAAATTCGGTTCGCAGCCAAGGCTGCGGATGGTCTCTTCTCCGATTTTATCAATCTCCCATGTGCTGATTCCAGGTTTGATTGCACGTTCCAGTTCCTGATGTACTTTAGCAAGATACTTTCCTGCCTGACGCATCAGCTCTATTTCTTCTGCTGATTTAATCGTAACCGACATTATTTACGCTCCTAAGATTGTAACGATGGCTTTGAATACTTCATCCATCGGCTGTGTTCCGTCTACAGATTTTAAAATGCCCTGATTCTTATAATAATCAATCAATGGCTGTGTCTGCTCATGATATACTTTTAATCTCTTCTGAACTGTCTCTGGCTTATCATCTTCACGCAATACGATTTCGCTGCCACAACGGTCACAGATTCCTTCTACCTTTGGTGGAATGGAAATAAGATGATAGGTTGCTCCACAATTTAAGCAGGCTCTTCTGCCGCTCATACGATTTACGATATTTTCGTCTGGAACATCTACATCAATTGCATAGTCCATCTTCTCGTTTATTTTACCAAGTGCTGCATCCAATGCTTCTGCCTGAGGAATGGTTCTTGGAAAACCGTCCAGTACGAAGCCGTTCTTGCAGTCATCCTGCTGTATTCTGTCCATTACCAGATCACAGGTTAATTCATCCGGAACTAAAGCTCCCTGATCCATATACTGTTTTGCTTTCTTGCCTAATTCTGTTCCGTTTTTGATATTTGCACGGAAAATATCTCCTGTTGAGATGTGTGGAATAGAATATTTATCTGCAATCTGTTTTGCCTGTGTACCTTTACCAGCACCCGGCGCTCCTAACATAATAATTTTCATATAAAGAAAACCTCCTGTTTACCTTCTTCTTTGCAAGCTAATCTGCTTTTTCTTCTATAAACAACTTTAGTGCACCACAGGAGACGCTGCATTTGCAGCACCCCCTTCTGGTACACATTAGTCATTCAAAAATCCTTTATAGTAACGAACTAACATCTGGGATTCGATCTGTTTAATTGTCTCGATAACAACACCTACGATAATGATGATAGATGTTCCACCGAAAGATACGTTTGCTTTAAATACTCCATTGAAGAAGATTGGAATAACTGCAACAATGGATAAGCCTGCCGCACCGATAAAGACAATGTAATTTAAAATCCGATTCAGATAATCGCTGGTTGGTTTTCCAGGTCTGATACCCGGAATAAATCCACCCTGTCTCTTCATGTTGTTCGCAATCTCCAGCGGATTGAATGTAATCGATGTATAGAAATATGCAAATGCAATAATCAATACAAGATATACAGCCAAACCAATGCTGTAGATTGGCTCCTGTGGGTTACACCAGTTAGACTGGGATAATCCCTTTAAAATCTTACTGCCAATTCCTGTTCCATTGCCCTTTCCTAAGAGAGACGCAATAACAACCGGGAACTGCATTAAAGACTGAGCGAAGATGACCGGGATAACTCCACTGGTATTGACTTTCAGAGGAATATGTGTTGACTGACCGCCAACCTGTTTTCTTCCCTGAATTTTCTTCGAATATTGTACCGGAATCTTTCTCTGAGCTGCCTGAAGGACAAGGACAAAGACAACGGTTACTAAAATGATTGCTGCGATAATTACTACTGCAAGAACTGCTTTTGCAGGAATCTTTCCTTTTACAAACTGCTCATACAGTGTTCCAAAATCGTTAGGAATTCGTGAAATAATGTTGATTACAAGTACGATAGAAATACCGTTTCCAACACCCTTTTCCGTAATTCTCTCACCAATCCACATAAGTACTGCAGAACCTGCTGTCAAGGTTACAATTACCTGAAGAACCGTAAGCCATCCTTTATCGGTCAGATAACCGCTTCTGGAGAATCCGATTGCCATTGCAATTGCTTCGATTAAAGCCAGAGCAACAGTCACATAACGTGTAATCTCTGCAATTTTCTTTCTTCCTTCTTCGCCGTCACGCTGCATCTCTTCCAGTTTTGGAATTGCAATCGTCAACAGCTGCATGATGATGGAAGATGTGATATATGGTGTGATATTCAATGCAAAGACGGACATCTGTAAGAATGAACCGCCTGTTACTGCATCGAAAAAGTTAAACGCATCACTACTCTGATTAGCAAACCAGTCTGCAAACACATTCCGGTCAACACCCGGAATCGGTAACTGCGAACCGATTCGGATGATAATCAGCATAAAAAAGGTAAATAAAATTCTATTTCTAATATCTTTTACTTTAAATGCGTTACGAACTGTATCAAACATTAGATCACCTCAGCTTTTCCACCAAGAGCCTCGATTTTTTCTTTTGCGCTTGCGCTGAATGCATTAGCCTGAACTGTGAGCTTCTTAGTAAGTTCGCCGTTTCCAAGGATCTTAACTCCATCTCTTGGATTCTTTACGATACCTTTTTCCAGTAAAGTTTCAACAGATACTACTGCATCGTTGTCGAATACTTCAAGAGCAGATACATTGATTCCAACGATAGTCTTGGAATTAATACATTTGAAACCTCTCTTCGGTAATCTTCTGTATAAAGGCATCTGGCCACCTTCAAAGCCTGGTCTTGGAGCTCCGGAACGAGCTTTCTGTCCCTTGTGTCCTTTACCAGCGGTCTTACCGTTTCCTGAACCGTGACCACGGCCTCTTCTGAAATTATCACTATGCTTAGAACCTAATGCCGGCTGTAAATTGGATAAATCCATTTCTGGCACCTCCTTATCTCTATAATTAGATTTCTTCTACTTTCACTAAATGTCTTACCTGCTGAATCATTCCTCTAACAGCTTTGTTATCCGGACGTTCAACTGATGCACCAATTTTCTTAAGACCTAATGCTTCTACTGTCTTTTTTATTCTTTGGCACTGCACCGATAGTAGATTTTACGAGTGTAATTTTTAAATTTGCCATTTCTTATTCCTCCTTAACCTACTACTTCTTCTACAGATAATCCACGAAGTTTTGCAACTTCTTCCGGGGATTTCAGTTTGCTTAAAGCATCGATAGTAGCAAGTACTACGTTCTGCTTATTGTTGGAACCAAGAGATTTTGTACGAATATTCTCGATTCCTGCCAGCTCACATACGTTACGAGCCGGACCGCCTGCGATAACACCGGTACCTTCTGGAGCTCTCTTTAATAAAACAGATGCACCAGTATGCTTTCCGCTGATATCATGAGTAATACTATTGTTCTCATCTAATTTTACAGTGATAAGTTTTTTCATAGCATCTTCTTTTCCTTTACGGATTGCTTCAGGAATTTCAGTTGCTTTTCCAAGTCCTGCGCCCACATGACCATTGCCGTCACCAACAACAACAAGAGCTGTGAAACGCATGTTACGTCCACCTTTTACAACTTTCGTAACGCGCTTGATTGATACCACTTTTTCTGTTAATTCTAATTGACTAGCATCAATAATTGTACGTTTCATGTACTGTTTTCCTCCTTATTAGAATTCTAATCCAGCTTCTCTTGCTGCGTCAGCTAATGCTTTTACTTTTCCGGAATATATGAAACCGCCTCTATCAAAGACAACTGTTGTAATACCTTTTTCTAATGCTTTCTTTGCAATTGCAGTACCAACCTGCGCTGCTGCATCAACGTTATTAGTCTTCTCGCAAGCTGCTTTTACATCTTTATCCATTGTAGATGCTGCTACGAGGGTATTGCCAACTGTATCGTCAATAATCTGAGCGTACATATGATTATTACTTCTAAACACAGCTAAACGTGGTCTCTCTGCTGTTCCAACCAGGCGATTACGCAGTCTTCTATGTTTATTTTCACGAGCTGCTGTTCTTGATTCTTTATTAACCATCTCTCGTCACTCCTTTAATTATTTCTTACCAGTCTTACCAACTTTACGTCTAATAACTTCATCAGCATATTTGATACCTTTTCCTTTGTAAGGTTCAGGTCTTCTCTTATCTCTGATTTCAGCTGCGTATTGGCCAACTTTTTCTTTATCGATACCTTTGATGATAATCTTGTTACCATCTACTGTAGACTCTAATCCTTCTGGATCTTCCATCTCTACCGGATGAGAATATCCAAGGTTTAATGTAAGTTTCTTTCCTGCTTTAGATGCTCTGTAACCTACACCATTTACTTCAAGTTCTTTGGTAAATCCATCTGTTACACCAACAACCATGTTGTGAATCAGTGTTCTTGTTAATCCGTGTAAGGATTTCATTTTCTTCAAATCATTTGGTCTTGTAACGGTTACTTCAGAACCTTCTACTTTGATTTCCATCTCGGATGGTAATACTCTGCTTAATGTTCCTTTTGGACCCTTTACAGTCACCTGATTATTTTCTGCTAATTCCACAGTAACACCTGCTGGAATTGCGATTGGCATTCTTCCAATTCGTGACATGCCCGTACCTCCTGTATAATTTGTGGTTTATTGTTACCTGCGCTATGCCTTAAGAATATACTCTTAAGGTAGTTCTGCTCGCTAACTTCGCGCTGCACCCCAAAGGGCTTGCGCTCAGCAATCTCACAGAACGGCTTTCACACTAGCCTCAATCTTCGCCTGCGGCTCGATTTCATCAAGTGTTCAATGCCTACCAAACAAATGCTAATACTTCGCCACCAACCTGAAGCTTTCTAGCCTCTTTGTCAGTGATGATTCCCTGGTTTGTGGAAAGAATTGCGACTCCAAGTCCACCAAGTACCTTAGGAAGATTATCTTTACCAGCGTATACACGAAGTCCTGGTTTAGAAATTCTCTTCAGTCCGGTAATAATCTTTTCATTCTTATCTGCACCATATTTTAAGGTTACACGAATGGTCTTAAAGATTCCATCTTCAATGATGTCATATTTTGCAATGTATCCTTCTCTTACTAAAATGTCTGCGATTGCCACTTTGATTTTAGAAGCCGGGATATCAACTGTATCATGTTTTGCAGTGTTTGCATTACGGATTCTTGTAAGCATATCTGCAATTGGATCACTTGTCATTGTCATGATGTGTCTGCCTCCTATTATTCTTCTCTTTCTTTATTGTAGATGTTCTCTGTCAAGTTCGACCTACGCCACAAGGGCTTCGGTCTCACTCAATCTAAGAGAATGGCTTTACAGCCTACCAGCTTGCTTTCTTTACGCCCGGAATCTGACCTTTGTAAGCCAGTTCACGGAAGCAAACTCTACAGATTCCATATTTTCTTAAATATGCATGTGGACGACCACAGATTCTGCAACGATTATATTCTCTAGAAGAGAATTTCTGTTTACGCTGCTGTTTTACTTTCATAGAAGTCTTTGCCATTTAAATTCCCTCCTGTCTTATTTAGCGAATGGCATATTGAATAATGTCAATAATTCACGTGCTTCTTCGTCTGTCTTAGCAGTAGTTACGATAATGATATCCATACCTCTTACTTTGTCAACCTTATCGAATTCAATTTCAGGGAAAATGATCTGCTCTTTGATACCAAGAGCGTAGTTACCTCTACCGTCGAAAGCGTTCGGATTAACTCCTCTGAAGTCACGTACTCGTGGTAAAGCTAAGTTTACCAGACGGTCTACGAACTCATACATCTTCTCGCCTCTTAAAGTAACTTTACATCCGATCGGCATTCCTTCTCTTAACTTGAAGTTAGCGATGGAATTCTTTGCCTTTGTAGTAACTGGTTTCTGACCGGAAATTGTTTCCATATCTTTCATAGCTGACTCTAAGATTTTAGCGTTTTCTTTTGCTTCACCAACACCCATGTTGATAACAATCTTAGAAAGCTTTGGTACTTCCATAATGTTTTTATAGCCGAACTTTTTGGTCATTGCATCAATGATCTCGTTCTGGTACTGATCTTTAAGTCTACTCAACTTGCTGCTCCTCCTCTCTTACGATTAATCGATTACATCACCTGTAGATTTTGCATAACGTACTTTCTTATCTCCATCCATCTTGAAACCTACACGGGTAGCTTTTCCTTTGTGAAGAAACATTACGTTAGAAACATCAATAGGTCCTTCCTGATGAAGGATTCCACCCTGCTGGTTAGCCATGCTTGGTTTTGCATGTTTTGTTACCATGTTGATACCTTCAACAAGTAAAGTATTGTTTTTCTTATTTACAGCAATTACTTTGCCTTCTTTGTCTTTATCTTTACCAGCGATCACTTTGACCATATCGCCTTTTTTAATTTTCAAGCTTGCCATTTTCGGGTCCTCCTACAATACTTCCGGAGCCAGAGAAACAATTTTCATGAACTGTTTTTCACGAAGCTCTCTTGCTACTGGTCCAAAAATACGAGTTCCTCTTGGTGTTTTATCATCTTTGATAATAACTGCAGCGTTTTCATCGAATTTGATATAAGAGCCATCTTTACGACGAGCACCTTTTACTGTACGAACAACGACTGCCTTTACAACGTCACCTTTTTTAACAACGCCGCCTGGTGTTGCATCTTTAACAGTAGCTGTAATTACATCACCAATATTTGCATATCTTCTGGTTGAACCGCCCATAACACGGATGCACAGCAATTCTTTTGCTCCAGTGTTATCAGCAACCTTAAGTCTGGTTTCCTGTTGTACCATGCCGGTAGCCTCCTTCTATTATTTTGCTCTTTCCATAATCTCTACAAGTCTCCATCTCTTATCTTTAGAGAGTGGTCTTGTTTCCATTACTCTGACGGTATCACCGATTTTACACTCGTTGTTCTCATCATGAGCTTTTAATTTGTATGTCTTCTTTACGATCTTGTTATATAATGCATGTCTTACGTTATCTTTAACAGCAACAACAATGGTCTTATCCATTTTATCACTTACAACAACGCCTACACGTGTTTTTCTAAGATTTCTTTCTTCCACGACGAATCTCCTTTCATTTATGATTGCCTGTTTGCCTGCTTAAGCAGGTATGATTCTTTTGAAATTATTCAGCAACTTTTTCTTTCTGAGTAATAACGGTCTGGATTCTGGCAATATTCTTTCTAACTTCTTTGATTCTGCTCGTGTTATCCAGCTGATTTGTTGCGTTCTGGAATCTCAAATTGAAAAGTTCTTTTTTAGCTTCAACCAACTGCATTTTTAAATCAGCAGCGGACTGTGTGTTTAATTCTTCTAAATATTTACTAGTTTTCATTTGATTCACCGCCTTCTAAGTCTGCACGAGAAACCACTTTGCATTTACAAGGTAATTTGTGTGTAGCAAGACGTAATGCCTCTTTTGCAACCTCATCAGATACATCAGAGATTTCAAATAATACACGTCCTGGTTTTACTACAGCTACCCAGTACTCTAAAGTTCCTTTTCCGGAACCCATACGGGTTTCTGCTGGTTTTGCAGTTACTGGTTTGTCTGGGAAAATTTTAATCCAGACACGGCCACCACGCTTGATATATCTTGTCATAGCAATACGGGCTGCCTCAATCTGATTGGAACGAATCCAGCATGGTTCAAGTGCTACGATACCGTAGGAACCATTTGTAATTTTATTTCCTCTCATCGCTTTTCCGGCCATAGAACCACGGAACTGTTTACGATGTTTTACTCTCTTTGGCATTAACATTACTGTACTCCTCCTTCCTTATTAGCTTTTGTAGGAAGTACTTCGCCTTTGTAAATCCAAACTTTAACACCAACTTTACCGTATGTGGTGTCTGCTTCAGCAAATCCATAATCGATATCTGCTCTTAATGTCTGAAGTGGAATAGTTCCTTCTGAATAGAACTCGGTACGAGCCATATCAGCTCCGCCAAGACGTCCGGATACGGATGCCTTAATACCCTTTGCTCCAGCTTTCATACATCTTCCCATGCAGGATTTCATTGCTCTACGGAAAGAAACACGGTTCTCTAACTGAAGTGCAATGTTCTCAGCTACTAACTGAGCATCTCTGTCTGGTCTCTTTACTTCTTTGATATCTACAACAAGTTTCTTGTCTGTAAATTTCTGTAATTCAGCTTTTACTTTCTCGATTTCAGCTCCGCCTTTACCGATTACAACGCCTGGCTTAGCTGTGTAAAGGATAACCTTTACTCTGTCGGATGCTCTTTCGATTTCAATCTTAGAAACACCTGCAGCATATAATTTCTTTTTCAGAAATGTTCTGATGTTATAGTCTTCTACTAAGAAATCAGCAAAATCAGATTCTGCGTACCATTTGGAATCCCAGTCTTTGATAACGCCGACTCTTAAGCCATGAGGATTAACCTTCTGTCCCATGTTTGCCCTCCTATCTTTCATTCAGCACAATTGTTAAGTGGCTTGTTCTCTTCTCGATTCTGTAAGCTCTACCCTGTGCTCTTGGTCTGATTCTCTTCATTGTTGGTCCTTTGTTTGCGTAGCACTCCTCAACATAAAGGTTTTCTGTGCTCATTCCGTTATTGTTCTCTGCATTTGCAATAGCAGATTTTAATAACTTCTCTATTACGCTTGATGCGTATCTTGGATTGTAAGTTACAATCGCAAGTGCCGTCTCAACATCTTTACCGCGGATAGCATCTAATACGAAACAAGCTTTCTGAACTGACATTCTTGCATAAGACAACTTTGCGGAAGGTCTAGTATCTTTTACTGCATTTCTTTCTCTCTTAATCTGACTTCTATGTCCTTTTGCCATGAGTGAAACCTCCTTTCAAAATTCTATTTATCTAACGCCTGATTTCTTCTCGTCTTTTCCATGGCCTCTGTAAGTTCTTGTTGCTACGAACTCACCGAGTTTGTGTCCAACCATATCCTCTGTGACATATACAGGAACATGTTTTCTTCCGTCATGAACAGCAATTGTATGTCCAACGAAGGATGGGAAAATTGTGGAACGACGTGACCATGTCTTGATAACTGATTTATCATTTGCTGCGTTCATAGCATCTACTTTTTTCAGTAAGCTTTCGTCTGCAAATGGTCCTTTTTTAAGTGATCTTGCCATTTTATTTCCTCCTATCTACTATTTAATAGCTCTGCCGTCTCTTCTTCTTACGATTAACTTGTTAGAAGCTTTTTTCTTCTTACGTGTCTTAAGTCCAAGAGCAGGTTTGCCCCAAGGTGTACATGGACCTGGACGTCCAACTGGTGCCTTACCTTCTCCACCACCGTGTGGATGGTCATTCGGGTTCATAACAGAACCGCGGACTGTCGGGCGGATACCCATGTGACGTTTACGTCCTGCTTTACCGATATTTACAAGGTTGTGGTCACCGTTACCGATTACACCAATGGATGCACGGCAGTTCAGAGGAACCATTCTCATTTCTCCTGAAGGAAGACGAAGTGTTGCGTATTTTCCTTCTTTAGCCATCAGCTGTGCGCTGTTACCTGCAGAACGTACTAACTGTCCGCCCTTGCCAGCGTATAACTCAATGTTGTGTACCTGGGTACCTACCGGGATGTTCTCCAGTGGTAAGCAGTTTCCAACTCTTACTTCCGCTTCTGCTCCGTTCATAACAGTCATTCCGTCTGTTAATCCTTCTGGAGCAAGGATATATGCTTTCTCGCCATCTGCATAACAGATTAAAGCGATGTTTGCTGTTCTGTTTGGATCGTACTCGATTCCGATTACTGTTGCCGGGATTCCATCTTTTCTTCTCTTGAAGTCGATGATTCTGTATTTTCTTCTGCTTCCACCACCGCTGGTGTCTTACTGTAATTTTACCCTGATTGTTACGACCGGAGTTCTTCTTAAAGAAGTTGTAAGGGATTTCTCAGGAGTCGTTCTTTGTGATTTCAGAGAAATCAGATCCAGTCATATGTCTTCTGGAAGGTGTATATGGGTTATATGTTTTAATTCCCATTGTTGTTCTCCTTTCAATAAATAAGTTTATTATCGCACTTTTCTGTTTCTGTCCGTTTCCCGGATTTTACAGTCCGGAAGAAATCTCGATATCTGCACTATCTTCTGTTAACTGAACGATAGCTTTTCTTTTTAGCTTTTTTCAGTTTTTTCCAACTACATTCCACGTCTCTTTGTTTTTCCATCATTGTTCATTGTGTTGACTTTTGCTACTTTTGTTCCTTCGAACATTTTCTCCACTGCCTCTTTGATCTGGGACTTGTTTGCCTCCGGGTGAACCAGGAAGGTGTATTTCTTTTCTCCCATAGCTTCCATACTCTTCTCAGTTACTACTGGTTTGAGGATTACATCAAAATACTGAACGTTTGCCATTATGCGTACACCTCCTCGATTTTTCAGCAACAACAGCTTTTTGTTGTGATTACTGTGTTGTATTTCAAGATATCGTACATACATTGATTGTATTAGTCTTTGCAGTCTTAACATCAGCGATGTTTCTTGCTGAAAGCTCCGCGTTCTTGTTGTCATCCTCTAATACTACTAATGCTTTAGATACATCTAATTCTTAAGAATGTTTGCAAAGTTTCTTTGTTTTGCTTCTTCAAAGTTGATCTCATCGATTACGATGAATTTGTTTTCTTCAACTCTTGATGTGAGTGCAGATTTCAGAGCTGCTCTTTTTTCTTTCTTATTCATCTTGAATGAATAATCTCTCGGTACTGGAGCGAATACAACACCACCGCCTGTCCACTGCGGAGCTCTTGTAGATCCCTGTCTTGCATGACCAGTTCCTTTCTGTCTCCAAGGTTTTCTTCCGCCTCCGGAAACTTCAGAACGTGTCTTAGCCTTCTGTGTTCCCTGACGCTTGTTGGCAAGCTGCCAAACGACTGCCATGTGTACCAGGTGCTCGTTCACCTCAACGCCAAATACCGCATCGCTTAATTCGATTGTCTCAACTTCTTTACCTTCGATATTATAAACAGATACGTTAGCCATCTTAAGTGTCCTCCTTCCTTCGCCAAATCTTAGTTAGCTTTTACTGCTTCTTTAATAGTTACTAAAGATTTCTTAGGTCCCGGTACTGAACCTTTAACCAGAAGTAAGTTGTTCTCTGCGTCTACACGTACAACCACGAGATTCTGGACTGTAATCTTTTTACTTCCCATGTGTCCCGGCATGTGTTTTCCTTTGAATACTTTACTCGGATCGGAGCAAGCACCGTTGGAACCAGCATGACGATGATATTTGGAACCATGAGCCATAGGTCCTCTGGACTGATTGTGACGTTTGATTGCACCCTGGAATCCTTTTCCTTTAGAGATTGCAGTTGCGTCAATCTTATCTCCAGCAGCGAAGATATCAGCCTTGATTTCCTGGCCTAACTCATATTCGCTAGCATTTTCAAACTTAAATTCTCTTACATATCTCTTACCTGTAACACCGGCTTTAGCAAAGTGTCCCTGCTCTGCCTTTTGTTACACCGTGACGGTGAACAATTTCTTTCTTTCCGCCTTTGTCTTTGTTGATGATCTTGTCTTTCTTGTCAACGAATCCAACCTGAACAGCTTCGTATCCGTCATTCTCAACAGTCTTAATCTGTGTTACAGCACAAGGTCCAGCCTGAAGAACTGTTACCGGAGTAAGTGTTCCGTCTTCGTTGAAGATCTGAGTCATTCCGACTTTTGTTGCTAAAATAGCTTTCTTCATTTTATTTTACCTCCTGTGATTTACAGCGGAACGCCCGATTGGACGCTCATCCTAAATTATAGGAATTACTGCTTTCCTTAGCGGTTTCATTTTGATATCAATAGCTACACCAGCTGGCATCTCTAATCTAGATAATGCATCTACTGTCTTCTGTGTTGGTGTGAGGATATCGATCAGTCTCTTATGAGTTCTCTGCTCGAACTGTTCTCTGGAATCTTTGTATTTGTGTACCGCTCTTAAGATTGTAACAACCTCTTTCTTAGTTGGAAGTGGAACCGGTCCGCTTACCATTGCTCCGTTCTTTTTAACAGTCTCGATGATTTTCTGTGCAGATGCATCTACTAACTGATGATCATAAGCTTTTAGTGTGATTCTCATTACTTGACTTGCCATAAAAAAAGTCGCCTCCTTTTCGCACTTTACGAGTACGACAAGCGGTGACTGTACACTCTCCCGTGTGTGTCGTGAGAACCCACACGTTGTTACCACATCGCAGTGGCCGTTATAGTTTAGCTATTACATTTTGATACCAGCCAAAACTTTTTTTTTCCAACGCTTTAACGTTCCGCTTCCGTCATCATTTCTATCTACATAAATCATCCCATACCGTTTACTCATTTGGGCCGTAGACGCGCTCACAAGATCAATACATCCCCAAACCGTATATCCCATAACATCGACGCCGTTTTCAATCGCCTTTTCCATTTCCGCAATATGTTTTCGTAAATACTCTATCCGGTAATCGTCGGCAATTTCCACGCTTCCGTCCTCTTTATGAATCGGATAATCTTTCGCTCAAGTCCGTTTTCGACAACAAACAACGGTTTTTGATATCTTTCCCAGTATATTTCCAATACATATCTCAATCCTTTCGGATCTATCTGCCATCCCCATTCGCTCGATTTCAACATCAGGGATTAGGAACGCCTCCCAATATATTTCCTTCACCTCTTCGCATCTTTTCCGAATGTGCAGTCGCGCACGCGCTCATATAATAACTCAATGAAATAAAATCTACCGTCTCTTTCAAAACTTCCCGATCCGCTTCTTCTATCTCTAAAGAAATTCCATGTTCTCTAAAATATCTCAGCGCATATCCCGGATATTTTCCCCGAACATGAACGTCTGCAAACATTAAGCTTTTATGCTCCTGTTCTTTTGCCGCCAGGACATCATCCGGTTCCGAGTCAGCGGATATACAGGCACGCTTAAAATCATACACCCGATTTTAAAAATCCGGATTAATTTTATGACCGATCTTCACTGCCCATGCGCTTGCAGTCAGTTCATGATGCGCCGCCTGATAAAGCTGCTCTTCCGTCAGTTCATCTTTCGAGTCATGATCGCTCCACTCATAAAAAGGAGACTCCAGTATTGAGTTGATTTCATTAAATGTAAGCCAGTATTTCACTTCATCTTTATATTCTTCAAATACTGCCTTTACATATGTTTTATAAAAATCAATCATCTTTTCTGCTGCGCCATCCATCGTATTTTCCGCTAAATACAACGGAGTTTCGTAATGCGACAATGTCACAAGCGGTTCGATTCCGTATTTTCTGCATTCTGCAAACAAGTTGTGATAAAATTCTATTCCCTTCTGATTCGGTTTTCTTCATCTCCACGCGGAAAAATCCGACTCCATGCAATCGATGTCCGAAAAACTTTAAATCCCATCTCAGCCATCATTTTTAAATCTTCTTTATACCGATGATAAAAAATCAATTCCTTTTAACTTTAAATTCTCTTTCACCGGCTCTTCTGTCATTCCACCTTTCAACCCTTTCGAAGTACATCTTGTATGGAGATTCCTTTTCCCTCTTCATCAAACGCACCTTCGCATTGATTTGCGGAAACCGCTCCGCCCCAAAGAAAATGTTCAGGAAACATATCCACATCGCCCCTTTCGCCAAAGTCATAATCCCGCGCTAATATAATATCCGTCCTCCATCGCATTCCATACCGTTCCTACCCGATTTGCATCGCCGATTATATTCGTGTCCTGCGCGATTCCGAAAAATGTATTCGCCTCATCGGTTCTAGCCTTCATCCCTGCCGCAAAAATAATTGTATCTGCTTTTATTTCAAATTCTTCCCCATCCTTAGATGCCGCAGTTACGAATCCCTCCTCTATCGAAACACATCGAGTCTCTGTCAGCACGGTTAATGTTCTGCATTTTTCCATTTCTGTTTTTAAAGCAGTTTTCATAATATCATTCAAAGTTCGGTTCAACACTTTTTCAATTTCAAGAATCGTCACCTGTTTTCCTTTTCTGCTCAATTCAACCCCCAACTCACATCCGATAGATCCGCCGCCTATAACGACCACATTTTCACCAATCTTTTCCTGATATTTATAAGCTTCTATGCATGTAAAAACATGATCATTCTTTTCTGTGCCCGGAAGATTTAACTGTATCGGATAAGCTCCAAGTGCAAGGATCAGACTGTCAGGACTCAATTCCTTAACCATTTCCGGTGTAGCGGTTACATTTAATCTTACTTCTACTTCCGCCTTTTGAACTTGAAGGATCAAATAATCTTTTCAGTCTCTTTAAATCCTGCTTTACCTCATCACTCTGAGCAGATCAACTGTCCGCCCAATTCCCCTTCTCGTTCTAAAAAGAATCACCTGATGTCCTCTTCGTGCCGCCGTCAACGCAGCCTGCATTCCGGCAGGACCTCCGCCGACTACTACTGTCTTTTCTTTACAGACGCTTCCGGCAGTTCATTCGGGACGCGATCTTCATGCAAATATCTCGGATTCACCGAGCAGCACGGAACTGTATTGAGCCCGACATGCTTTCTTCGTTCTTCCTCTGTTTTATATTGATATGGATTATAACAGTTCATGCATCTGATACACGGAACAATATCTTCCGATCGGCCTTCCCATGCTTTTTCACCACCATGGATCGGCGATCAACTGACGTCCTATGACAACAGCATCGGCACATCCGTCCTCAAGTATTTCTTCCGCCTCTTCCGAGTCATAATCCCTCCACTACCGCTACAGGTATCTTCACTTTTTTCTTTCACAAGTTTTGCCATTTTCGCATTGATTTTATGCGGTGCATATGCCGTAGGCGACATGTAGATTTTGTACGATTATCTATTTCCACTCCGCAGGAAATATGAACCATATCTATCTTATCTTCAATCCTTTTTTATAAATTCCGCAAACTTCATCAATCTCCATGCCGCCTTCTATATGCTCTTCTCCACTTATCCGCATATCCAACATATAATCTCGTCCAACCGCCTGCCGCACCCTGTCTACGATCATCATCAGGAATTTTATTCTATTTTTCAAAGCTCCCCCATACTCATCTTTTCTTTTATTAAAAATACGGAGAAAGAAATTGTGCCGGAAGCCATCCGTTGTCCGAAATGAAGCAATACCCCATCAAACCCATACTCTTTGCGTCACATGCCGACTTTGCAAATTTATCTGCGATTTCATCCATCATTTTTTTCATCCATAGCCCGCACCTCTGTTCCATCGTTTTCTTACGAAGGATACCGGCCCTATGGCATAATCACCTTCTTCCACAACCGCAAACTGACCGCAGTGACACAATTCAAACTCCGCTTTCGCACCGCGCTGTCTGATCAATGAAACTTCTTCTCTGACTTTTTAGCCGCCTGGAATAAATCTGCAAAACAATACGTTCCCGGAGTTAAACGCATACGCGTATCATCCACCGATCCGCTCGTTCCTCTGATAATCATCCCTATCCCACTTAATGATTTATCTGTATTACTTCCCCAATGGAGCCGAAATAATCCTGTTTTTCAAAACAATTTTGTTCACTTTCAACGGTTTGAAACAAAAGTGGATATTTACATTTTCCCCTTTCCCTTTCAATATTCATTTTTTACGCCTCCTCTTCCGGTATATCTTTAAACCCGATCAATATCGTAATAAAAATGCTCCGACAAAAGAAACCGCCATCAAAATACACCAAATAACAAATGTATCTCCGAAGAATGCCGGCAGGCCGCCAAGTCCACATACTTAGTGCCGTACATTTTACTCCGAACATCAAAGAAACCGCCGAGCAGACCGCTCCCATAACTCCCTAATGCGATGAGTGGTTTTCGCGGGGACAACACCCCAAACAATGCCGGTTCTGTAATCCCCACTACAGCCATTAAGCAAGACGACATTGCTGTCGTTTTCAAACGATTATTTTCGTCTTAAACCAAACGCCAAGAGCAGCTCCTCCGACCACTATGTTGCCATATGCCAACAATGGAAAAAAATAAGGAAAACCTGACTCGCAAGTTCCGACAAAGTTATCGGCAAAAGCAATTCCGTTATGAACGCCGGTCAAAACAAGATACGGCGCAGCCCCTCCGATAAGCAGCCCTCTACAACCGACATCTTTGTAATATAAACGAAACAACTCCGCATAATCGTTTCCAATCCACGTTGCCACAGGACCTGTTACAATCAAAAACAACCGGTATTGATAAAATCATTGTAATAATCGGAATCAAAAAGACTTGACAATACTTTGGGACTAATTTTTTTTGCTAGTTTGTTGATCCACATGACAACCGGCATAGAAATCAAAATAGGGTAATTGATGACGCATAAGATACAAGCGTAACCGGCACTCCCAAAAATGATGCCGTACCCCCTGCGCTTCTGCTTCGATTATCGCAGGATAAACCATTACCGCTCTACCAATCCCCAAGATAAGGATTGATCCTTAATTTTTTGGCTGCAAACGCAAGGAATATCGGGAGGAAATAGTATCCCGCCTGTCCTATAAATTCAATACCTGATATGTATATGTCGTCGTGTCAATATCAAGGGTAATTCAGCATCGCCAACACACTCTGTAAAAATCCAGACGCTATCAAAGATCGGAACAACAGGCTGTATCGAGTTTGCTATATAGTCAATCACTACCGCCCATACAGACTGCTTCTTAACAATACTCTTTTCACCGTTCGCTTCCGTCTCCGTAATATGAACAATTTTCTCTAATTCATCATAGACATCATTACATCGTCCGCCGAAAATAATCTGCACTGTATTTCCGACCCAATTCACGCCCTGACATCCATCCGCTTCTTTTAGCTTTTCTCATCAACCTTTGTTTTTATCTTTTAGTTCCACACGAACACAGGTAAAACAACTCATAATACTGATGATGTTCTCCTCTCCTCCCACATTTTCCAAAACTTCTCTTGCCGTTCTTTTTTCAGATCCATATGCCTTCTCCTTTCTTTTAACTTTTTATTTTATATATAAGCAAACAGACCCAAAGGCAGAGGCATATTCCACCTTTAGTCTGGCCTAATCTAATAGTGACCACCTCATCACTCCATGTTTTTATTATTTATTACATTTCCATTATTCTTTATTGGCAACACAGTTTCTCAAATGCAATACAAGATAATTTTCTTCTGACACAGTAACCGGTCTTCCATACTTCCTATATAACATTTCCGATAAGCCTTCAATGCAGCAAACTTCTCTTTGAAACCGTTCTTTTATCGTCTGATCCAAAAGTTCGTCTTCATCCATACTTTCTTTGTTATCTACATACCGTTGCGCAAAATATTTTACATGAGTAACCAATCTTGTATAAGCCAATGAATCTTCTTTTACATCTGTCAAATAATTGTCCCGTATATATTTCAGCGCCAAATCGATCACTTCAAATGTTTTGCTTACAGTACGTCTGCTTTTTTGAAATTCCGAAGCAATTATATGCATTGCTATATATCCGACTTCTGCATCCGGTATCTCTATCCCAAATCTTCTTTTTATACATTTCTTCGCATATAATCCAATTTCCCACTCTTTCGGATAAAACTGCCTGATTTCCGTTTCAAACGGATTATCAAGCACCAGATTTTCCTTCATTCGCTTTATCGCAAAAATGTATATGATCCAGCAATGCAAGAGTTTCCTTTTTCTTTCGGCAAAAATCCATACTCCTCTTTCGCCTTCTCAAAAATCTCTTCTACAAGCTCAAAGTATTCCGGCGGTATCGCCCCTATCATTTCCAGTAATTGTTTATTTTCTCCTGTAATAAACATTTTTTGAATTTTACTTTCATCAACCTGATCACCTTTTTTGCCCGAAACCCAATGCCTGTTCCGATAATAATAACTTCGCCTTTTTTCTGTCATATCCCATGACAACATTATTATTCAATGGCTGTACTATTTTAATCATTTCATATGATCCTTTCCAACGTCAATAATCGCCCGCCTGCCCGAATTTGTTTATCCCTTGTACATGCAACTTTAAACTCGTCTGTTTTTTCTAAGATCACCATAACTGTCGCAGGATGGTGCTTTCTGATAAACGGGAGATTTATTTTCATCAACAACTGCCCGCCTCTACTTTATCTCCCTGTTCCACTTTCACATCGAAGCCTTTTCCCTTAAGTTCTACCGTATCGATCCCGATATGAAGAATGATATTAGCCCCTTCTTCTGTCGTAATTCCCACTACATGCTTTGTCGGAAACACACCCGAAACAGTACCTTTCACCGGAGAATAGATTTCTCCCTTATCCGGTTCCACAGCCACTCCGTCTCAAGTATTTTTCAGAAAACACAGCATCATCCACTTCGTCTAACGGAATTACTTCTCCTTCGACAGGCGCATACACTTCGTTCGATTTTATATTTTCTATCTTTTACTTTTTCTACATGATTCTTCAAAAAAACATTTTTATTCCTCCAAAAAGCAAAACGTTTATTACCATTTGGCTGGTTCTTTTTACCGCTAATATTAACTCTTAATATCAAAAAAACCAAAATCAGCTCTGCTGATTTTGGTTTAGCCTGCATACCAGTGACATTCCCAATGTCCCTCTTTAATTAAATTCATTATAACAACAACATATAATATTGTCAACCAAAACAATTCCTGTTTTACAGTTTTACAGTATTTCATAAAAGCTCGGAAACAATTCTACGCTTCGCTTTAAAAATACCGTTCACATAGGCGATCATAATTCCGTAATTCGTTATCGGAATCCCTGATCCGCCGCGCAGCTATAACGGTACTTCATCTCCCACGCTCATTCAGCATACAGCCGCCGCAGTGAATGATCAACTTATATTTACTTAAGTCATCCGGAAATTCCGTTCCCGATGTTGTCTCTATCTGAATCTCTTTGCCTGTATATTCCCTGATCAGCAGGGGAATCTTCACCGTTCCGATATCCTCGCACTGTCGGTGGTGCGTACATCCTTCGCTGATCAGCACGAGATCTCCGTCTTTTAATCGATCCATTTCTGTCACACCCCTAACTGCCTGTTCCAGATTGCCTTTATACCGAGCCATCAATATCGAAAAATAAGTAAGCGGCCCATCGGCAGGAGTATCCTTTGACACCTTTTAAAGACCTGACTGTCCGTAATCACCATTCTCGGATTTTCTTTTAACTGATCAAAATATTTTTCAGTCCGTTTTCTTTTACAACTACCGATACCGCCTCTGCTTCAAGAATATCACGGATCACCTGCTGCTGAGGAAGGATCAGTCTGCCTTTCCAGGCTGCCGAATCGACAGGCACTAGAACGACGATATCAGAGGATGGAAGCAGATCTCGAACAAGAACATGCTCCGTCTCCTCCTGATGCACTGCTGCCGCAATCTTCTCTTTCAGCTCACAAATACCGTCATACGCCGCCGCGCTCACTTCGATGATCCAGCCACCATCCGAATCAAGTTCTTTCTTGATCCGTTCCATATCCTCTTCTTCTGCAAGTTCTTTTTTTTATTCAGCGCGACAATAATGAATTTTCTTTGCCTTGATCTTTTCAAGGGCTTTTTGTCTTCCCGGAAACTCCGCTGCCGCATCGATAACAAGTACAGCCGCGTCTGTCTTATTGCTGTCTGGTAACTTTTTTTCACCCGCAGTTTCCCAAGTTCTCCTTCATCGTCTATTCCCGGTGTATCTATCATCACAACCGGACCGGTGATCGGAAGCAGCTCCATTGACTTATATACCGGATCCGTCGTCGTACCTTTCACATCTGATACAACTGCCAGATCCTGCCTGTAACGGCATTCCATAACACTCGACTTTCCGGCATTCCTCCTTCCGAAAAATCCAATATGAACCCGTTCAGACATCGGTGTGTTATTCAATCCCATACCGCCACTTCCTTTCCTTCTTTGATCTGATCCGTTCTTTTTCGCCGCTTCTTACTCTGCAACAACCCGGCGGAAGTTTTCTTTCCTTTTTTCAAAATAATTCCTTCGCCCGAGAGTTCCTCTTTTCCGAAAGATGCGGCAATATCGAAACTTTTTCACCGTCTACGGCAACGCCTCCCTGCTGTACCGCGCGTCTTGCCTCGGATTTAGATGTAACAAGTCCGCTCTTCACAAGCATTGTAAGAATATCGATCTTTCCGTCTGTAAGATCTTCTTCTGTAAGCTGTGCAGTCGGCATCTCCGCCGCATTACCTTTACTAAACAAAGCTCTTGCGCTTTCCTGCGCTTTCTTCGCTTCCCTCTTCTCCATGGACAAGTTTTTGTCAGCTCATATGCCAGAATCTCTTTCGCAGTATTAAGCTGCGCTCCTTCCCACAATCCATCTTATCTATTTCCTCAAGCGGAAGGAACGTAAGCATACGAATACATTTCAAAACGTCTGCATCCGCAACATTTCTCCAATACTGATAAAATCAAACGGCGATGTTTTTATTTGGGTCAAACCATGACACACCTGACTGTGTTTTCCCATCTTCTTTCGCTTTGAATTCAAAAACACGTAATAGTCATCGCGCCTGCATCTTCTCCCAATTTTCTGCGGATAAGCTCTGTTCCCGCAAGCATATTGCTCCACTGATCATCTCCGCCAAATTCCAGATTACAACCGTATTTCTGGAACAACTCGTAGAAATCATAAGCCTGCATAATCATGTAGTTGAACTCAAGGAAGCTAAGTCCTTTTTCCATTCTCTGCTTATAACACTCTGCCGTAAGCATACGGTTTACCGAAAATGCGGTCCGATCTCACGAAGCACTTCTACATAATTCAGATCAAGAAGCCAGTCCGCATTATTTACCATAAGCGCTTTTCCTTCTGAGAAATCAATAAACTTGCTCATCTGCTTCTTTAAAGCAATCGCAGTTATGACAGATCTGCTCCGGCGTCATCATGCTGACGCATATCTGACCGCCCGGACGGATCTCCGATATAGCCTGTCCCGCCTCCGATCAGTGGCGATCGGTTTATTTCCGCTTCCTGCAGGCGTTTCATCAGGCACAGTGCCATGAAATGCCCCACATGAAGGCTGTCTGCTGTCGGGTCGAATCCAATATAGAATGTAGCCTTCCCATTGTTTACTAAATCGCGGATTCGTTCTTCATCCGTCACCTGCGCAATCAAACCTCTTGCCTGAAGTTCTTCATAAATTCCCATTTTCCTTCTCCTTATTCTCTGTAAAATATCAAATGTTTTAAATCACCGGAAGTGCCAAAAGGCACATTCCGATTAAAAGTCGCCGTCTCGGCAAGCCCGGACTTTGGCTCGTTGCCTACAAAAAACCGCCCTTATCGCTCACGCAATCAGGACGGATATTTCCGTGGTACCACCTATTCACCGAATCGCCGAACATCGGCGCTTTCAGTCTCATTCCGGTACGATAACGTATGCCACTCCGTCACAGCCTACTCATCATCTGCCATTTTACATCCGCGGTAATGGTTTCTCCTGTACCGCAGGACAGACTTCTTTTTTCAGTGCGAAGCTCCGGGATGTATTCACAGATTCGTCTCACGCGCTCTCATCAACCGGCTGCTTTCTGTCATCACGTTCACCTGTTACTTCTTCCTTCAAAGCCTATATAATATGAAGCATATCTTAGCTTACACTTCTTCTTTTGTCAAGAGCCGACTACATATTGATCAGCCCACAAATTCTTCACCGGTCATTTTTTAACGACTCTTCTTGTAAATCAATCAATATCCGCTTTTGCATTCCGACCAGCCCGGCATCCGTCTGCCAAATGTCCAAATTCAGGAAAACCCGGTATTCCCATCGGCACGTCTTCTCTGCGAAACTCCATCTTACTGTCAGTCACTTTTTGCCCGACATATGAAAAGACGTCACGCCTGCATAGTCTGCCAGTTTTTCCGATTACTTCAGGACTTATCCCTGGCTCCTGCAAAATCTCAATCTCCCCGGCAGCTTCCCTCACAAGTTCTTTTTAAAAGTTCCCTGCCATTCCATGCGCTGTCTTTCTGCCCGCTCGTAAGAATTGTATCAATTCCCAGCTCTATACACTGCCTCAGCGCTTCATACGGACTCCGGCACACATCAAAGCTCTGTGAAAAAGTGACCGCACATGGGCGTTTCCCACTTTACTTTCGGACTTTGCATTCGACAAGTTCCTTCATCCTATCTGTATCAAGCCTTCCGTCCGGTTTTAAAATACCGATAACAACACCGTCGGCTCCCGCCTCTCTAAACAGACAGACTTCTTCCTTCAGCGTCTCGAATTCATATCCGTCATAACAGAAATCTCCGAATCTCGGACGAAGCAGCACTCTTACAGGAATATCGACATTTTTCTTTACCTGTTCAAACATCGCGACCGACGGAGACAGACCTCCGATCACAAGACCCGAACACAATTCTATGCGATCCGCTCCGCCCGCCTGCGCCTCAACCGCAGATCTTACACTGTCGGCACATACTTCAAGTAAATACGACATCGCCGCGCAGCCTTATCTCGGAATCTTCGACAGAGCCGCTTTGTCTCCGACGATCACAACATCGTTATGAAGCTGAAGAATCGATGCCGGAACTTCCGGAGTTACCGGTCCGAAAATGCCTTTGCAACGATGTCGGCTTTTGCCTCTCCGTTTACAATAAGCAAGATTTTCTTCGCACGCACGATCGTTCCGATACCCATCGTATACGCCTGACGCGGCACGTCATCGGCAGATGCGAAAAATCTCTTATTCGCTTCAATCGTACTCTCCGTCAGATCAACACAGTGTGTTGTCTGTGCAAAAGCGCTGTCCGGCTCGTTAAATCCGATATGTCCGTTGTGTCCCAGACCGAGAAGCTGAATATCAACGCCTCCCATTGATTCGATCAGTTTTTCGTATCTTTCACATTCTTTGTCGGCATCCGGCTCTGTACCGTTCGGAACATTTGTATTCTCAGGATCGATATTCACACGGTCAAACAAATGCTCATGCATAAAATAGTAGTAGCTCTGATCGTTATCACGAGTCAGACCTCTGTATTCATCCAGATTCACTGTCTTTACTTCCGAGAAATCAAGATCACCTTTTTCATACCACTCTACAAGTTTATCGTATGTTCCGATCGGTGTAGATCCCGTTGCAAGACCGAGTACACAATCCGGTTTCAAAATTACCTGTGCGGAAAGAATATTTGCCGCTTTTTCTACTCATTTCTTCATAATTCTCTGTTTCATAAATTTTTCATATCTTTCGCCCTCCTATCGCTACATTTAAGTCTAACAATCTGCCTTATAAAAAGTCAAGCAGAAAGAACGCTCTTCCTACCTGTCTATGCCTGTATCTTTCTGTATCTGTCCTCTTTCTGTATCAGCCTGCCCGTCATACACGATTCCTAAAAGGACAAGACCTTGCGGCGGCGCAGTAGCTCCCGCTCTGCCTCTTTCTTTTTTGCTCAAGCATCTCTTTTACTTCTGAAGGAGCAAATGCACCCCGTCCGACTTCTACAAGCGTTCCCGCAATGATCCGAACCATATTATACAAAAACCCGTTTCCGCTGATGCGTATTTTTATTCGTTCTCCCTTTTTTTCAACATCCAGACTGTCGATCCTGCGCACCGTTGTTTTTACACCGGTATGAACGCTGCAAAATGTTTTGAAATCATGTTCGCCGATAAAATACCTCGCCGCCTTTTTTCATATCATCAATATCCAGCGGAAAAGAAACGAACCACGAGTCTCTTCTTCTGAGCGGATCCGGCATTTCACGGTTTACTATTGTATATTCATACGTTGTTATCGAGTTTTGATATCTGGGGTGCCAGTCACATCCGACTTCTTCCGACCGCACAACTACGATATCATCGGGAAGAAGCGCGTTGACTGCATACGCAATCCTCTCCGGCGGAATCGGCGACTTTGTATCAAAGACAGCCACATTCCCCGCGCATGAACGCCTGCGTCCGTTCGGCTTGCACCGATCACCTTCACAGTTTCTTTTGTCAGATCGGACAGCGCTTTATTTAAAACTTCCTCTACCGTAATCCCGTTTGGCTGTATCTGCCACCCGCAATAATCTGTTCCGTCGTAGGCGACAGTTAATTTAATCCGTCTCATATTTTTATTCGTTCCCCTTTATTCTGTCAGATCATGCGTTTTCAACTTTCCACCGTGTCTTTTCCTTCTTCGCCGTCTATCCCCGGAAAAGCAGACCTGCACAGACCTGTCATGCCAAATACTTTTTCAGCCTCCGCATCGGGCTGCCTTTGGAGAATCCACAACTGAAACCGAAGTCCGCCAGATACTCTGTATTCTCCTCCGTCACCAGGCTGCTTTTAGAAAATCCACAACTGAAACGGCACGAATTTTCCGACCGCAAACACTCCCCGCTGCATAGAGAATCGTAATCAGATACGCCGCTTTGTCTCTTCCGTTATATTTCAGCGGCTTCATCCTCGTCCTTCCCTCTCCTCCGTGATAGCAGCGCGCTTCCATCGCCATTGCAAGATCGTTTGCCCGGCGGAAAGCAGAAACAAACAACGGTACAAGAATCGGGATCATCGCCTTTGCCCTCTGAATAATATTCCCACTCTCAAAATCGGCTCCGCGTGCCATCTGCGCTTTCATGATCTTATCCGTCTCCTCAATAGAATCGGAATAAAGCGGAGTGCAATCGACATCATCATTGCAATCTCATGAACCGGAAGATGAAGCTTGTTCAAAGGATTCAGCAGTTTTTCCATTCCGTCCATCAATCCGTTGGGAGATGTCGTAAACGTCATAAGAGACGATCCGCCACAAGATACATTAAGCGAAGCGCCATAAACACCGAAGTACGAACGCCTTCTTCCGTAATCGTAAAAATCCAAAAATGCAGCAGCGTTTCGCCGCCTCTTGTCAAAAACAGATTCATAACGACCGTAAACATCAGAAGGATCACGATCGGTTTTAACCCTTTTACAATATATTTCAGAGGGACTTTCGACATATAGATTACCATTCCGAGAAACAATGTCGCAATTACATACCCAAGGAAAGAACTCTGAACAAACAAAGAGACAAAGAAATAAAAAGCGTGCAGATAATCTTCACCCGTGGGTCTAAACTATGTATCCGGCTTTTTACCGGGTAATACTGCCCGATCGTAATATCTCTGATCATAAAACTCCTCATTATCTCATCCGCAGCTTCTTCAATCGTTGTCGCATCAGGCGACACATCAAATCCGCGGTCTTTCAAGTCATGCATCACATAAGTAACCTGAGGCGCCGCAAGTCCGACCTCCTCCAACTCTTTATAATGCCGGAACACTTCTTTCGGAGTACTATCCAGCATCTTTTCCCCCTTATTCATCACAATGATACGGTCTACATACCGCGCCACATCTTCCATACTGTGCGACACAAGAACGACCGTCATCCCTGTCTCTTTTATGCAGTTTTGCAATCTGGTCAAGAATCTCGTCTCTCCCTTTCGGATCCAGTCCCACCGTCGGCTCATCCAAAATAAGCACTTTCGGCTTCATAGCCAACACTCCCGCAATCGCCACACGCCTTTTCTGTCCGCCCGAAAGCTCAAACGGAGACTGCTTATAATACTTTTTCGGGAAATCCGACTAATTCCAGAGCTTCCTCGTATTTTTCTCACTCTCTTCCTCCGACAATCCCTGATTCTTCGGGCCGAAACAAACATCACTTATCACATCGACTTCAAACAACTGATACTCAGGATACTGAAACACAAGACCTACCTGACTGCGCAGTTTTCTCATGTCGTACCCTTCCGCATAAATGCTTTGTCCATCGTACAGAATATCCCCGGAAGTCGCCTTCATAAGTCCGTTTAAATGCTGAATCAGCGTAGATTTTCCTGATCCGGTATGACCGATGATCCCGACAAACTGCCCTGCCCGATCTCCAAACTGATATCATTGAGCGCACGTTTCTCATAAGCCGTGCCGGACTGTATATATAATTTACATGCTCTAACGCAATCGACATAACGCTTCCACCAACTCTTCCCTTCTTAGAATTCCTTTCGGAATATCAAACCACGTTTTTCTAAGGTTCCTCCACAAGCATCGTAACTTGCGGAACATCCATCCCTGTATGATTTCAGCTCATCTGCACGGCCGAAAATTTCTCTCGGCGTCCCTGCATTACAATATGACCGCTGTCCATAACAAACACCTGATCAGCATCGATCACTTCTTCCATATAATGAGTGATAAGAATGACCGTTACGTTCTTCTCTTTTCTCAAACGCGCAACCGCCTGAAAGCACCTCCTTGCGTCCGTTCGGATCGAGCATGGCAGTCGGTTCATCCAAAACAATACACTTCGGCTCCATCGCGATCGCTCCTGCGATCCCCACACGCTGCTTCTGTCCGCCGGAAAGTTTATTCGGAGAGGACGCCCGATATTCCGTCATCCCGACAAGACGCAGACTTTCCCCTACTCTTTCCCATATCTCATCTGTCGGTATCCCTATATTTTCAGGTCCGAAACCAACATCTTCTTTCTACGACAGTTCCGATGATCTGGTTGTCAGGATTTTGAAATACCATTCCCGCACTCTTTCGCACGTCCCACAGATTCTCCGGATCTTTCGTATCCTGTCCGTCCACCCATACAGTACCGCCTGTCGGGATCAATATTGCATTCATATGCTTTGCAAGAGTAGACTTTCCCGAACCGTTATGACCGAGAACCGCCACAAAAGAACCTTGCGGCACATCAATATCAACCCCGTCAATGGCGCGGTTTGTTCCGATCATTTCCTTCCTCATCACGTTTATCATATTCATATACAAGCTTTTCCGCATGTATCATATTCATAGGCAGACCGCCTTTCCCGGTTTTATTTCACCTTAATTCTTCTCAATCTCTCCGCACTTACAAAAACTGCGTTTTCAGACAGATTATGGATTCCATTTTACTGCATGAAAATGTTTTTTTCAACCCGCCACAAACGCATTTTTTCTCCCTGCCAGAAACAAACGCTTCAATCCGAACTGCTCCGAAACCCTTCTCCAAACACTTCACTCGTCTCCATAAACATTAAAAACATATTCTCATCCGCTTCTTCCGCCGCACATTTCACGAGAAATGCCTCAGATTTGCTGCATGCACAAAGCAAGACATTCTTTTTCTTTCCCGTGTATGTTCCCGTCGCTTTGACAGACGTTACCCCTCTCTTTGTCAGCTCTGCGATCTTTGCCGCCACTTCATCTCCCTTTTCGGTTACAACAAAGGCCAGCGTTCCTGCTCCGAGTCCATACAACACTTTGTCAATCACAACAACCGATGCAAATGTAGAGACCAATCCATAAAGGGCCGCATCTACATCTCCGAATACAGGCCATCCCAGAAGAATGATCCCAAGATCAATGATCATCGTAATTTTCCCGACAGATAGATGAGGGCGTTTTTTTTGATCGGCATGATGACAAAAATCAAGACCTCCCGAAGAAGAGCCCTATAGAACATAACCATCCCGGCTCCCATCAGCGCTCCGGAACAAAGCGCAGCCATCATCCTCTGTCCTTCATACATCGGAAACACCGGAAAACGACATCAAGAAAAAATGTTGTGATCACCATTGATTTCGCCGTTTTCAAAAGAAAACGTTTCCCCAGTGTACGATAACTGATCACGATAAGGGGCAGATTTATAAAAGAGTAAGTGTTCCGACCGGAATCCCGAAAACATGATTCAGCAATAGAGATATTCCCGTAATTCCGCCGGGAGCAAAATCGGCGTTTCCCGCAAACGTATATACCCCTGCCGCAAACAATACCGCCCCCGCAATATCATAAAATAAATCGCCCCACAAGAATTTTGCAGGTTTCCATTGCATTTCCTTTGTTTTCCACATAAAAACCTCTGTATGCCATACTTATTCACAATGCTTAGTTACACTGTATTCAGTATATGCAAAACAGGGTTTCTAATCATGCGCTTTTTCTGCGTTCCGAGCTTCTTCCGCGCATACATTTTCAAATTCACGAAGCTTTTGCTCAGCTTCGGGATTCAGATATTTCGGTACTGCAATCTGGACTGTTACGTATTGATCGCCTCTCACTTCCGGATTTTTTCATCGAGACGATTCCTTTTCCTTTCAGGCGGATCTTCGTCCCCGACTGCGTTCCCTTTGCGATCTTACATAAAACATCCCCGTACAGCGTCTGCACTTTCGTTTCTCCGCCAAACACTGCCGTCGTATACGGAACAAAAACTGTCGTATAAACATCGCTGCCTTTCCGTTCGTAGCCTGCTTTTACTCCCCACATTTACTTTTAAAAACAGATCTCCGTTCTCTCCGCCGTTCACCCCTGGCATTCCTTTTCCGCGCAGACGGATACTCTTACCCGTATCAATCCCCGCAGGAATATGAACCTGCAAACTCTTAGAAACGCCCTGACTATTCGGATCTTTAAAGGTAAACGTTTTTATCACATCCAAAGACAGCTTCCTCAAAAGTTACCGCTATCTCCGCGTGCAGGTCTTCTCCTTTTGCATCCCTCTGCCGCTCATATCCGCGAAATCCATGAAATCCGCGAAAATCCTCTTCCCCTTTTGCTTCCATGCATTCCGCGGCCGAAAATATCTCCAAACATATCTCCGAACATATCATCCATATTTCCGCTTTCAAAATGGTACTCCTGATATCCGCCGTTTCCGTTCGTATAAGCTCTGTGATAAGAACCTCCCGAAAACGGATTGCCTGATGTATCTTTGCCAAACGGATCAGCCGATGCTCCCTGATCAAATGCCGCATGGCCAAACTGATCGTACATCTTTTTCTTCTCCGGGTCGCTCAGTACCGTATACGCCTCCGTCACTTCTTTAAACTTCTTCTCCGCCTGTTTATCGCCTTGATTCGTATCAGGATGATATTTCTTCGCCAGCTTTCTGTAAGCCTTTTTTTATCGAGCCGGCATCTGCTCCTTTTGATAGACCGAGCACTTCATAATAATCTCTTTTTACTGACATTTTCCTTCCCTCCCACAATTACAAATTCAAGATCACTGATTTTATTCTTGTTCCATTCTACTAAAAATCATTATTTACACAAATTATCTCTTTGATATAAAACCACCCCGGAGAAATTTCCGGGGTATCTTTAGTTCTGTTCTATTTGTAATATAGCAGTTGTCTTTTTAAATGTCAATATTTTCGTAAATATTTTTCCGAAATTACAAAACCCGCAGAGCAAACACTCTGCGGGTCATATCGCTATATCAAATCTATATTCAGATTATGATTACTCGATGATCTTAGCTACAGTACCCTGATCCTACTGTACGTCCGCCCTCACGGATAGCGAAACGAAGACCCTGCTCCATAGCTACTGGATGGATCAGTTCAACTGTCATCTCGATGTTGTCGCCAGGCATACACATCTCGATTCCTTCTGGAAGTTCGCAAACACCTGTAACGTCTGTTGTTCTGAAGTAGAACTGTGGACGATAGTTGTTGAAGAATGGAGTATGACGTCCACCCTTCATCTTTTGTCAGAACGTAAACCTGGCATGTGAATTTCTTATGGCAGTTTACTGTACCTGGTTTGATAAGAACCTGTCCTCTTTCGATCTCTGTTCTCTGAATACCACGAAGAAGAGCACCGATGTTATCACCAGCCTGAGCCTCATCAAGAAGCTTACGGAACATCTCGATACCTGTTACAACTGTCTTCTTAACGTCCTCGTGGATACCGATGATTTCAACTTCGTCCTGATACGTGAAG
>VOFB01004198.1_pt1 | contig 29956 bp, 46 predicted proteins | sample 5384141 | NCBI WGS metagenome assembly VOFB01 (sample SAMN12384721, study PRJNA508395) | human gut metagenome | isolation source: healthy gut A | host: Homo sapiens | reverse complement strand
AGTTACGTATTCCTGTCATTTGTCCGTTGTACTGTGACCGCCAGCGTGGTCAACTGCCGCTTTGTTTGTCCACTTCATAAAATACGTTGGCGCCGGTAAAGCCCTGATACGCTGCCCAGTACAGCCTGTTGGTCTTATGGTTCACCATCATAGACTGCTGTTCCTGGGGCAGATAAATCCGTCGCTCCCACAAAGGATGCCTTCGCCGTATCCTGATCCAGCGTATACAGCCCACCGGTTTCGCAGTCCACTGTATACAAAACGCCCTGATTGTCATGCCAGCGTTGGCCCGTAGCTGTCCATCCCGAGACCAACCCCTGGTCGGTCAATGTGGCCCGTCAGGTAGTCCAGCTTTTACCAGATGGCCGCCTTCCTTGATTTCGCCTCGTCTGTGAGCAGATACGGTTTTTGTTGTATAATCAAAGGCCATATCCAGCGCCAGATACGCTCGCCCTCCAGCGTCGCTCACCCAAGATCCGCCTGTCCCAACTGCCGGCGCGCATGGTAAAAAGATGGTACCCTCCGTATCCACACCAGAATGTATCCATCCACATACTCTGCAGCTGCCACCGCGTCTCACCAGTTTTATACATAGAGGTATGCATGAGCATCGTATCCCTTTGTTTCAAGGAATACCAGCCGTTATAAGCGTCGGTGCGTGCAGGTAGATGCCACTGGGAATGATGCTATACCGGCGGTACCCATAGAAGGAATCAAAATCCACATTGTGCAGGCCGGAGAAGGATACCCTGTAGTAGTCTCATTGCAGGCATAGTCACAAACTGCTAAAAATAAATTCAGAATCAAAGTCTGTCACATCCACGGAAACCAGAACCTTCTCCCCGGGCCTGTCCTCCACCGGGAGATACTGAATCGGTGCGTCAGCCCCGGTCAGCAGTGCAATTGCGGCAACGTCATAGTTATCGGAAACATAAAATTCAATGCGCCGGGTATCGGCATGCTGTTATACAGATACGCAATCTCATCCGTGTAGAGGATGGGCGCCTCATTGTCAATTCTGAGCGGTATCACAACGCTCTCATCCGCTTGTTCGTCGCCGTCATCCAGATAACCCTCTATCGAGAGCTCCAATCTGGTGCCGTCCGGCAGGCTGTTGCCGTCTGCATCCCGGAAATAGTAGGATCGCAATACCAGCTGTAAACCAGCGGCAGACACAGATTATAGCCACTGTTATAATAGGCCTTACGGGCATACGGGATAGAGGTATGGAAATAGACGTCCCCAGTGTCCCCGTTGGTCCAGGTGAAATCCAGTTTTTTTGCGTTCCGCATCAAACTCAGATAAATTTCAGAAATCCGATCCATATAGCCATCGCCGTTCAGCGACAACACATTGTGCGCCGGGTCATAGTCCTCTTTCAAATAGGGATTCATTCCCAGCAGATAGTCTGATGTCCCAAAATCTGTAAAATGACATTGGGATACCGGTTATACTCCACCGCATTGATATCCTGTCCCTGATAGTACCAGCCACCATCAAAAATGCGGCCTCGACTCCAGTCGCCATAAAGCCCATGAACGGCAAGCTCAAATCTGGAGCGTTTTCATTCTCCGTATACAAGTGGACAAACCATCTACATAAATGCCGTTTTCATAGTAGGTATCCATGTAGTTTCTATCTCCGTCGGAAAGCGTCACGGTGGCGTAAACCGTGGTCTTTCCATTGGCGGGCACTTCTAGCACGTCCAGTGGTGTGAATCCGCTCAGAATCCATTCATAGAGCTTCTGCACATCGGCCGTGTCCAGAATGCCGTCGCCGTTCAGGTCAAAGGCGCTCTTTTTCTGCTCTGTCATCCCAGGTAAACCATTGACGCTGTCCAGCAGCACTTGTACATCTGCCATATCTGTCACGCCGTCATCGTTGGCGTCGTACTGCTTGGGCAGGGCTTCATTCTGAGAAGTAAACGTCACATTGGCCTCCAGGGCCCGAGAGAGGTCTCTCCCATGAAGGTGTAGCCCTGCTCCTCCTGGCTGAGGTCTGCCTGATCCGTCAGTGCAATTCCATCCAGTGTATAGCGCTGCGGCTCACTGGTCAGATTGTTTACCTCGAAGGAGAATCGGTACACGCCCGTCCTATTGTCGTCGTCTCCCAGAGAAGCCTTGGGCGCTCCGCCACGCACGGTCAGATATGCAGGACTGACAATGGCATTGTACACATTGGCTGATCCGGCCCCTGTTTTCTCGGCGAATAGGCAATGCCGGAATCTTCCAGCACCGGAACAGCTGTGCTCATCAAAAGCGCCTCTGCTACCGTATGCATCTGTTCATCGGTCGGATCGTAAGAATCCCGCAAATACTGTAGCACCAGGGCGCTCATACCGGCCACATGGGGAGCGGCCATAGAAGTACCGCTCATGGTACCGTATTTCCCGTGATTCAGGGTCGAGTAAATATTGCCGCCGGGGCAGTGATGTCCGGCAACAGCTGTAAGTCCGGCGCGACACCCCAGGAGGAGAAATCACCATCCGGCCTGCCAGAGGATTTTCCAGCACCATATGTTCGTCAGAAGGCATAATCTCCATGGTTCCCACGCCGTCCATTGCGTGGGCAGCCAAAAATGGCTCCACTCGCCTTTGTAACCGCCACATTGGGCAGCAGCCCAGCATCTTGCATATTTAGTAGATCGCCGTCTTCATTGTCATACACGATGCAGCCGAGGGCCTCTGCGTCATAGGGCGTTTTGCTGCTTATCTGTAAAGGCCAGCTCGCCTCTGGACACAACTGCAATTTTGCCCGCCACATCCAGCCCGGCATAATCGGATACATCGCCAAAGCCTGGAATCATAACGTATTCCACGGTTCCGGCCAGATCGGTAAATGGCTTTACCGCTACATCGGAATAGGGCAGCTTCTCTTCACCAACCAGCAGGTAGTGACTCATAATCAAATTGTTTTCCAGACTGGCCACGACAGTCGTTCCCAGATAGGAGGCGGAGAGGAAATAATCCCATTATCCGGATCCTTGGTCAGATTTCGGTTGGTGCCATATCCATTCATGAGGGCCGCGGAATAGCTGTTGCCCGCAGAGACCGAAACCACCATATCGCTTTCCAAAATTCGTTCAAAAATTTCGTCGATGTACGGTTTCCTCACTGCAAAAGCCAGCAGGCGTTCCCAAGCTCATATTAATTGCATCTGCATTCAGCCGGAAGCTATCCTCCAGCGCGGCAAGAATATCATCAAAATACGCGCCGCCGTTCATGCCAAATACCTTCATTACAAGGAGCTGTGCATCAGGAGCAACACCCACTGCAGCACTATCCTGTGTAGCATTGGCCGCCGCAATACCGGCTACATGTGTGCCGTGATCCCCCTTGCTCATCATTGTCATGGGTTACATCCAGGCCCCCATCTACATAGTTGAACCCATAGGGCACCTTTTCACTGCGGTAAAGATTTTCCGCCGTCAATTTCACACCGCTCTGATTGACATACCGGTCATAGGCATTCAAGGATTCCAGTGTATTGGATACCTCGTCAAGCGTCAGAGAACGTTCCGTCAGAGGAGGTGCTGCTGTAAAGGCAGGGTGATCCATATCCAGGCCCGTATCAATGATTGCAATCCGCATTCCTTTTCCGGTATACCCAAATGTCTCCCAGGTCTGCGCAGCACTCGGTGATCGTTTTCGTTTCATACAATGCTGGGTTGGCCACAACACTGACATTGGTCATATCCTCCGGCACATCGTATCGAGGCGCTATCAAAACTTTTTCCACACCGGCAGAGCCCGAACTTCTTCCAAAGTCCCATAAGGAAGCTCCACTGCCATGCCGTTCACCGCCACATGATAATGGTACTTGAGGGTTGCCGGATTGTCTTCTGTCAGCTTTCTGATTTTTTGCAGTGCCGATTCCTGCTGGAGCTCCATAGATTCCACTTGCTTTGTCACCGCTGTACCCTTTTTTTTGACGCAATCTCCGCCCCAGTGAAGCCTTGCTCCAGCAAGCTCCGGTTTTCAAGACCACAATGGCCCGCACCACTTCCGTTTCGTCATACGGCTCCTGTTCTAGTGTTTCCACCTCAGAGTCCTGTCTCAGCTCCACACCGGGATTCTCAATTTTTCTGCCATAACAGCAGACGTTTCCTCTCGCGTCCCATCTGCCGCTGAGACGGAGCCTGGAACCAGCGTTGCAAAGCATACACAAAACCAGGAAGAGGGAAAGTATGCGGTTTTTGTGTTTCATGTTTGTTTCCTCCTCTTATAGTCCCATATAACGGTTAAAAATTGCAGCCGCCTGCCCGCGTGTGGCCTCACCTCCAGGCAGCAGATGATTGCCAGGATACCCATTCAAGATTCCCGTTGCAACCGCCCAGGCTACTGCATCCTTTGCCCAGCCGGAAACGCTGGCTGCATCCCCATAGGCGGACAGGTCGTCTGCACCTGCCACTTCCTGACCCTGCGCCTTTGCATAGCGGTACAGCATAGTCACCATTTCCTGTCTGCTGATTGCTCGGTGGGGAGCAAAGCTGGTATCACTCATGCCATTGGTCACCCCCAGCTTGACTGCCCAGGCCACCGCATCGGTATAGTAGCGCCCCTCTTTCACATCTGTAAAAACAGTTTTTGCAGACTCCACATCAGGGCAGCCCGCCAAACGGTAGAGTGCCGTCACACACATTGCCCGGTCCATCGTCCCTTCCGGTGCAAACCGGTCCACTGTCACACCTCGGAACAAACCGGCATGGCAGGTCTTCAAAATGTCTGCTTTTGCCCAGTGCTGATCAATATCTACAAACGGATTATCAACCACCACAGCTGAGTCGGAGGTAACGTCTATCTTTTTTCTCCCACATAGATTTCAGAAGCCACCGCGGTGAAGGCTGCATCCTGACTCACCCCTTCGATGATCCGGAACGTCAGCTTCAACAGTGGATGTTCCCCAGTGGGGAAATCACTGCCTACCCAGGCCAGAGATACCGTATCTGCCCCTTCCCGATTCACGCTGGATGCGCCACAGGAAAGCAAGGCCTGGACGTCTAAAAGTTCCACCGTCTCAGAATCATACGTAACGGCCAGGCGACCATTGGTTACGCCCTCCGATTCCTCCATGGTCACCATTGCCATGATCTGCCCGTCTTGATAGCCGGCCGTGATAGACAGCTTGCAAGAATTGTCTCCGGCCGCCAGGCCGCCGGTGGCCATGGTAAAGATCAGAACCAGTGCCAAGCATAGCGCTCTCAATCGTGTTTTCACATTGCTCTTCCTTTCGATTTTTAATTTTCATGTGCAGGGTAGCCGCAACAGCGGCAGGTGGAATTGAGTGCGCAATTAATATATCACAGAATTTCAGCAAAAGAAAAGGCGGTTGTTTTGCGAAAATTCCTCACAAAACAACCGCTTTACGCCTTTCTGGAGACCATTTATTGCACAAACTTGTGCAGCAATTCATATGCCTGCCGATATTGACGGTTAAAACGTACCACTCACTCTAGCCAGGGCAGGTGAAACCGTATAAACCCCACCGGAAGTCGTTCCCGCATCACCTCAAAGCAGTTACATAGTACTTTGCCATATGCGGGATCTTTTGTATATTCCGCATGATCCAACCTGTAACGCACCAGTGCACACATTTGGTCCAGTGCTTCCAAATCCATAGGTGGTTCACAGGGCAACTCAATGCCCGGTCCAGCGCTGCGCTGGCTTCCTGGTAATGTCCCAGCTTTTTCGCAGCAAATTGCCAGCTTGTGAAAATACAGAGGATCGTGTTCCAACGGATGCTCCATCAGGCGTCGAAAAGCCGGTTCCACCTGATTCATCTGCAATTCCGTGGAAGCCAGGCAGTAGGCAATTTGGCTCAAATCAGACTGGTCGCCTAGGGCCCGAATCATGCGGCTGGCCACCACATAATGTTCTCTAGCCTGTTCCAGCTGATTCAAATCGCTGTAACAGTTGCCCAAAATACAGCCTGCACCAAAACTGCACATATACGCTCCCTTCCCGGGCAGCTTGCTCCAATCCCGCTGGAAGCAGACGACTGCAAAACTATAATCCTCCTGGGGTAAGCCCGCTTGCCGCCTCCAGCAAAAAATAGCTTCGGTCGGACACCCGCAGAAGCTCCTGGAACTGCCTGGTCAGGCACATATATAAGTTGCGCTGCCTGGTATCCATGGCTGGAACAAAGCCTCCAAGCTCACCCGGGCTCTGCCCGGCGGCTGCCAGAACAGGAGAAACCAGTCCAGGCAAAGGGGCTGTCCCGGGCTCCACCTCCCGCCTCTTTAGCATCTTGGCAATCTCCTCCAGCCGTTTCCCCAGCAAAACAGGCGGTCATAGCAATCTTCCAGCCACTCAGATTGCCTCCCTGCAAAAATCGGATCGTCCCGCCATTGAATTCCCAGCCTCTGGAACAGAGGTCCAACACTTCCAGCTCCCTTCCACCTTGCCTCGTTTCAGTTCTAGAGAGATAGGAAACCTCACGAGATTCCCGTACACAACGCCGCCTGAGACCATTCCCGCTCCTGCCGTCTGTTTCCGAATGATCAATCCCTGTAATTTCTGCCACAATCTCACCTCCTATTTTTTAATAATATAATACAGGCATATTAATTATATATTTGTTCTATTTCAAAAGAAATCGCAGTACTGCGCTCGCTCGCCGCCGATGAATTTGGGGCGGGTTCTGGCGCCAAGATGGGAGCCTGACCAATCTGGGTGACGGACAGCCGCACCGGCACGGCCACCTCCCGCAGGTGCATCCCAATGAGGTGCCGCCGTGTCCATCCCCGCCTTAGCGGACATGCTCCACCGCCACCGGATGGGCAAACCGCTCCCCAGGCGGTGGTGGCAAGCCACCGGCCTTAGGTTGAGACGGACGTTGACCACCTCGTACCCAAACCGCTCCACCGTCTCCGCTCCACAATGAGGCACCCAGTTCAGATGCTCGCAGCACTGCACCGCCAAGGCGACACCTGCCTCCTGGGTAATGGGGTATACTCCGTCAAAGGCCGCTCTCGCCGCCTCAAGCTGGAGCCCTTTCAATTTTCAAACCCACCATCTCACTGGAGGCAGCCGATGACCAAAAGGTCCCCCGCTCCAGCTTTGCTGCCGCCAGCAGCTCCTCCATGGCCTGTGCCGCCTGCTTTGTCACGTCTGATACATTCTTAGCCCCTAAAGTTCCAGCTTTTCACGACCCGTGCCGGCGCGCTGAGAATCTCCCACATAGGCGATTCCGTCTGGCCGCCCCAAAAATACCGCCGTTGCCTGGCGGAATCCCTCCCCACATCCTGCCTCTGAGACATGGCCTCGCATAAGCCAGGTCGCCACACGCTCATATCCCGGTACTGAGGCGCAGGGTCCTCCAGCTCCACCTGGAACAGGCCCACCTTGGCCCCTTCCTCTGGATCTTCACCGTAGTCCATCTCAAAATGGTTCCGGCAGCACGCTTCGCTGTCAAAAAAAATAAGCACAGCCCAGGCGGCTGTAGCTCTGGGAAATTCCGCCTTCTCACAACTCAAAGACGGCCTCTGTGGCATATTTAATAGTCCCGCTTAATACCGCAAGCCGCTTCGGCTCATCACCGCGTATATAAATACTTCCCCTGGAGCACCATAGCAGTAAAGCAATCAAGCCCGCTCCAGCCCCTGGAGAAACGGCTCAGCCAGCTGATATAGCTTCTCGTAATCCGAGTCAGCGTATCCCCCAGCTGGAGCAACTGGCTGATATGATATACTTCCATCCCAATCCCCCCTTTCATCCCTTTCCTGAGTCAAGCTGTTGGAACGCTCCCGCCGTTGGCATTCCGGAGGAAGCATCATCTTCGATGCTTCCTCCTCTGAAAACTCACACCTTCGCCACCAATGCCTTCACCTGGGCAAGGGGCCTGATCCACCTTTTCCAGGTCGGATCCGCCGCCCATGGCAAGAGTCCGGCTTGCCCCGCCCCGGCCGCCGCAGAATGGGAGCGATGGTTTTGATGATGTCTCCGGCTTTCACGCCGCGAGCCACAGCCTCCTGCCGCAGACCGCCTGGAAGGTGCCTTCTCCCCCACCAGGGCCAGCACTGCCACCACAGCGGGGTCCTTATCCCGGAGCATATCCCCCAGCTGCCGCAGGGGGTGGCGTCCCCCTGGGTCAGCTTTTGTACCGTCACATGGAGTCCCCCACGTCTTCGGCCTTTTTTCAGGGGCTCATCTGCACCGCCGGCGGACTCCTTGGCCTTGTACTGCTCAATGACCCGGCGGGCCTCCTTCAACTCGGCAACCGTCTGCTCCGCTTTCCGAACCAGCTCAGCAGGGTTTGGCCTTCATCGCCTCGGCAGCTTTCACAATGGTCTCGTCGTCCTTTGCCAGCAGCGCCAGCACCCCAGGGCCGGTGACAGCCTCAATCCGCCGCACGCCGGAGGCGTGGAGGACTCGGAGACGATGATGGAACAGGCCCGCTTTGGCCGTGTTATCCAAATGGGTGCCCCCGCAGAACTCCAGGACAGGTCTCCCATCTGCCACCACCGGACGGTGTCCCCATACTTCTCCCCGAAGAGGGCCGTAGCGCCCAGCTTCTTTGCCTCCTCAAAGGCAGCACCAGCGTTTCCACCGCCGTGCCGGAAAGGATGGCCCGGATGGTCTCATCCTCAATTTTTCTTCAAATCTTCCCGGGAAATGGCTTCGTAATGGGTAAAAGTCGAACCGCAGCCGGTCCGGCTCCACCAGGGAGCCCGCCTGGTGGCAGTGGTCCCCCAGGACCTTCACCAGGGCACTCTGGAGCAGATGGGTGGCGGAGTGGGCCCGGCAGATGGCTGCTCGGCGGGTTCGGTCAATGGCTGCAACCGCCTCATCGTCCACCTTGATCTCCCCCGGTCAGGAGCTTGCCGTGGTGCAGATACTTGCCGCCCTTGTCCTTCTGCACATTGGTGACAACAAATTCCGACTGCCCCCACGGTGATGCTGCCGTGGTCGGCCGTCTGGCCGCCCATCTCCGCATAGAATGGCGTCCGGTCCAGGAACCAAAATGCCAGCCTCGCCGCCGGCAATGACCCCGGTGACCTCGCCGTCCACGCAAACCGCCAGCACCTTGGCAGTATCTCGGTCCTTCTCGTAACCGGTAAACTCCGTGGGAGTATTGTCCAGGCCCAGGTCAATTCCAGCCCAGGCCAGATCTCCCAATGCCTTCCGGCCTCCCGAGCCCGCACCTTTGCTCCTGCATCAGCTTGGCAAAGGCGGCCTCGTCCACCGTCATCCCTCGTCTTCCACCATTTCCGCCGTGAGGTCAATGGGGAAGCCAGTAGGTGTCGTAGAGCTTAAAGGCGGCCGCACCGGAGAAGACCGTCTCCCCTTAGCCTTGTGCTCCGCCAGGAGCTCCGCAAAAATCTTCATGCCACCGTCAATGGTCCGGGCGAAGTTCTCCTCCTCCGTGCGCACCACCCGGGTGATATAGTCCGCCCGATCCCGGAGGTAGCCGTAATGGCCCCTCGTTTTCATGGATGACGGTCTCCACCACCTGGAAGAGGAAGGGCTTATCCACCCCAAGAGCTTCCCATGCCGGGCCGCCCGGCGTAGCAGCCGCCGCAGGACATAGCCACGCCCTTCATTGGAGGGCAAAACCCCGTCGGCAATCATAAAGGTAGCGGAGCGGATGTGGTCTGTAATGACCCGGAGGGATACGTCCGTCTTATGGCTCTGGCCGTAGGCAGCGCCGGTGAGGGCGGTCACCCGGTTGGTGATGTTCATGACGGTGTCTACGTCGAAAAGGCTCTCCACCCCTTGGCACACCACAGCCAGCCGCTCCAGGCCCATGCCCGTGTCAATGTTCTTCTGGGCCAGTTCGGTGTAGTGGCCCTCCCCATCGTTGTCAAACTGGGTAAAGACGTTGTTCCAGACCTCCATATACCGGTCGCAGTCACAGCCCACGGTACAGCCGGGCTTGCCGCAGCCGTATTTCTCCCCCGGTCAAAGTACATCTCGGAGCAGGGGCCGCAGGGGGCCGGAGCCATGCTCCCAGAAGTTGTCCTCTTTTGCCAAACCGGAAGATCCGGTCCGCCGGGATGCCCACCTCCTGGTTCCAGATCTGGAAGGCCTCCTCATCGTTTTCATAGATAGAAGGGTACAGCCAGGCTCTCGTCCAGGCCCACCACCTGCGTCAGGAACTCCCAACTCCATTCGATGGCCTCCCGCTTGAAGTAATCGCCAAACGAGAAGTTGCCCAGCATCTCAAAGTAGGTTCCATGGCGGGCCGTTTTGCCGATGTTCTCAATGTCGCCGGTACGGATGCATTTCTGGCAGGTACACACCGGCGGCGGGGCGGCTCCACCTCTCCCTTTGAAATAGGGCTTCATAGGCGCCATGCCGGAATTGATCAGCAGCAAAGACTGGTCATTCTGGGGAATCAGAGAAAAGCTGGGCAGGCGCAGGTGCCCCTTGCTCTCAAAGAAAGACAAAACATCTCCTGAAGCTCATTCACGCCATAGGGCTTGCGATTCATAGTAATCTACCTCCATTATTTTTGTTCACATAATATGGATCCTCCAGCCATTTGGCCGGATTGCCGTCGATATATTGCCAAACCTGGAAAAGTCTCCTTCCCTGCGGATGATATGGTCGAAATAGCTTTTTTGCCACAAATTCATGCCCATTTGGCGGTTTGTAAAAACGTAATGCCTCCTGTACACATTGCCCGCATGGGGAAAGCTCCAGCTGGGGCGCGTCAAGGATGCCGCCCCTGCCAAACAAATAAACCCCGCCCCCAGGTTAGGGGCGAGGCTCTGCTCGCGGTACCACCCTAATTACCGGGAAAAACCCCGGCATCTTAGCTGCTCTGTAACGGGAGCGCCCGTCCCGGTCATCCCGGGCCGCTTGGAAATGGCTGGCAGAATTCCGGCCGGGGGCTTGCACCGTCTCCCCCTCGCTTTGGGCCTTTCCTCTGCTTGGTTTCCGCATGGCATTTGGAGTATTTGGGGCTATTTTACCACAATTTTTGGGTTTGTCAATCCTGGATTTCCCTGAATCAGGCGGCGCAGGGTCAGGGCCCGTCTGGGATGGTTGGTAATGACAGAGTGAACATCCCAAGCAAAGAGATAAGTAAGGGGACCGTGACCGTTCACCGTGTAGGCATTGATCTCCAGGTGACACGCTTTCAGCTCCCGGATGACTCCAGGCCGCAAACGGAGATACAGGGGATGGTACGCCTCAAGCCCCAAATCCCGGGTGGCTTGGCCGGGACTCAGGAGCTTATCCTGGTTCAAAGACCGCAAGGCCCTCCGGCGCCAGGGCCTTGACCCGCAGCAGGGTCTGGGCATGGAAGCTGGAGAGAATCACCCGGTTCTCCAGGCCAAAGCGGCAAATCTGGTTCCACACTTTTCCTCCATTCCCTCGTAATCAAAAAGCCCTGTCTTCAGCTCGATATTGGACTTCATTCCAGTGGGTGCAATCAGCTCCAGATACTCTTCCAACGTGGGAATTCGCTGCGGTGCAGTCCTCCAGCCGTATGCCGCGTTCAGGCGGCGTAATTCCGCCAGGGAATGGTCTTTGACATATCCCACACCGTCTGTCGTCCGGTCCACACGCTCATCATGGATCACCACCACTTCCCCATCCCGGGTGAGGTGAACATCCACTCCACGCCGTCCGCTCCGCTCTCCACCGCCTTTTGAAAAGCCAGGATGGTATTTTCCGGATACCGGCTGCTGTAGCCTCTGTGGCAAATGACCTCCGTCATCATTCTCACACCTCTTGCCGTATTCTGCCCCCATTTTACTCCACACCGCCCCAAAGTGCAACTGGAAAGTTCTGGATCTGGGAAACCGCAGAATCTGCATTTTTTTTCCCCTTCCCCCTCTCAGCCTTGACGGCTGGTCAGGAAGGGCCTATAATTGGTACGGCACAGAAAGCGAATCGGAAGGGCCAACATACTATGAACAAGCAAATGATCCGTTATGTCCTTGGGGCTGGTGCTCCTCATTGAGGGCGCTCTGCTGCTGTTGCCCTGGCAGTCGCCCTCCTCTACCAGGAGACCACCTGGAAGCATTTTGGGCTCACCATTGCCGTCTGTCTCATTCTGGGCGGGTGTATGATCATTCGGCAGCCCCGGAGGCGGACGCTCTTTCCAAGGACGGCTTTGTCATCGCCGCTCTGACCTGGATTGTCATCAGTCTTGTGGGGGCGCTGCCCTTCAGCCTGTCCGGTCAGATCCCCCGGTATATTGACGCCCTATTTGAGGTGATCTCCGGCTTCACCACCACTGGCTCCAGCATCCTGCCCCGGGTAGAGGCTCTGGACAAGGGCATGCTGTTCTGGCGGAGCTTCAGCCACTGGATAGGGGGCATGGGCATTTTGGTGTTTATGCTGGCTCTGCTGCCTGCTATGGGTGGAGCCACCATTCATATTCTTCGGGCAGAGAGCCCGGGGCCCAATGTGGCAAAGGTGGTCCCGAAAATTCGGGAGTCCGCAAAATCACGTATCTCATCTATCTGGCCCTGACCCTTCTTCTGGTCATTTTATACCTGGCAGGAGGCATGCCCCTTTTTGACAGCCTGTGCATCGCCTTCGGCACGGCAGGCACTGGCGGCTTCGCGGTCAGGACCTCCAGCTGCGCCGAATATACCCCCTATATCCAGACGGTGACCACCATTTTTTATGGCGCTTTTCGGAGTAAACTTCACGGTTTACTTCCTTTTTGCTCCAGCGGAAATTCCGTCAGGCCCCTCCACAGCTCGAATTGTGGACCTATGTGGGGATCATTCTGACCGCCACCCTGGCCATCAGCGTCAACATCTACCGCTCTATGCCCTCCTTCGGGCAGGCGGTCCATCACGCAGCCTTCACCGTCTCTTCCATCATCACCACCACAGGCTACGGCACATTGGACTTCAACCTGTGGCCGGAGTTCGGCCGGGTGATTCTCTGCTTTCATGATCGTGGGAGCCTGCGCCGCTCCACCGGCGGCGGCTTCAAAGTCTCCCCGGATTGTCATCCTGTGCAAGTATGCAAAAACGAACTGGAGCGGCTGATCCATCCCCGGACCGTCAAGGTGGTGAAGGTGGACGGCAAACAGGTCTCCAAGGAAACGGTCCATGGCGTCCTGGTCTATACCCTGTTCTACATCCTCATTGCCATGGCTTCCATGCTTTTGGTATCCCTGGATAACTTCGACGCCTCCACCACCATCTCCTCCGTCCTGGCTACCCTCAACAACATCGGCCCGGCCTGGGCGCCGTAGGACCGGCCGCCTCCTTCGCCGGGCTGTCAGACCTGTCCAAAGCCGTCCTGTGCCTGGACATGCTGGCCGGACGGCTGGAAATCTTCCCCTTTTGGTGCTTCTCCTGCCCAGCACCTGGGCCAAGAAATAATGGAACATGGCCTGCCAGAGGTTTTCCTTCTTGCGGCAGGCCATGTTGATACTGGTGCACCAGCACATTGACAAACCTACTTTTTTTGCCATGTTCCGCGCTCCGCTTGGTCCAGGCCATAACGGCCACAGCAGACAGCAGCAGCGGGCAGCAAATCAGGATGGAAAGCCTTCCCAGGCTCCGGCATGTCACGCCTCCCAGCGCCGCACCCAGGACAAACACCAGAATCACCAGGTAATACACCTTCGCCCGGTGCAGATGGGCCCGGTCCCGGTCACATGCCAGCGGTATAAATACTCCATCCCACTGCGGAGGTTCCCGATGCACATGGTGGTGGCGTAGGCATTGCCCTCCATCTTCCGAAAGCTCTCCACCTGCATGGCGCACTACAAAGCTCACCAAAACGTTGGCCAGCAAAATTGAGCTGGCTGGGCAGAAAGGCCACCAGAAGCAAAATCACAGCCTCCAGAAGCACCACAGCCTGCCGCCAGTGAAAGGCCAGGGCTGTGGCTGTGAAAACCGGTTGCGCACCGCCCCCGCCGCAAACACCCCGGTTGCAAAGGCCACCACCGGAATGAGATGCTCCGCCGCCACCGCCCACTGACCCAAGGCCAGGCTTTGGCCCACCAAAACCATGTTACCCGTCTGGGCGTTGGCAAAGACCTGATCCCGGACATTGTAAGTATAAGCGTCTTACCTGCCAGGCCGCCGGAGGTGTCGCGGGCATCCACCAGGATGGATTCGAAGGCTGCTCAGGGGTACCAGATGTTTCATGGCCCTTAAAAATCCTTTCCCATGGAATGATAAGTGCGTAACAATTTGCTCACTTTGCCGGTGGAAATCCCCGCCTGCTCCAGCTCCTTGACAAAGCCGGTCACATGACGCAAAGTGGGGCGACCCAGATCCGTCTCCTCGGGCCGCTTGCCCGGCGTTCCGCCCGGCGTCCCGGCCAAAGACGATGATGTCCAGCAGGGAGTTGCCCATGAGGCGGTTACGGCCGTGGACGCCTCCCCACCGCCTCTCCGGCTACATAAAGGTTGGGCACGGCCGGCGTCTGGCGTCCGCCGATGTCCAGGCCGCCATTTTGATAGTGAAGGGTGGGATAAACCAAAATGGGGTCTTCCGAATGTCCATTCCATACTTTCCAAACATGCGCAGCATGGCGGGAATCCGGCGTTCTATGGTACCGGCTCCATTCCGAAGCTCAATCATCGGCGTATCCAGCCAGACGCCCTGGCCGTCTGGAGTCTGCACGCCCTTGCCCCGGCCCTGGCACTCCCGGATGATGGAGGCGGCGGACACATCCCGGTCTCCAGGGGATGCATAAAGGCTTCGCCCTCCCGATTGATGAGCATGGCGCCCAGGGAGCGGACCTTTTCCGTCACCAATGCGCCAAAAATCTGTTGGGGAACGCCGCGCCTGTGGGATGGTACTGAAGGGTATCCGGATACAGAAGCTTCGCCCCGCCCGGTAACCCAAAACCAAGCCGTCCGCCGTGGCCCCATAGTGGTTGGAGGTGGGGAAACCCCTGATAGTGCATCCGCCCCGCCCCGCCGGTAGCCAAAATTACGGTTTTCGCCCGGGCCACCAGAAGCTGCCGGGTTTCCATATTCAAAAGCACCGCCCCAGAGGCCCGTCCCGCTTCATCCAAAATCAGTTCAACGGCAGCGGTAAAATCCACCACCTGAATGGGCCGGTTCAGGACCTCATCCCGAAGGGTGCGCATGATCTCCGCGCCGGAGTAGTCCTGGCGGCATGCATCCGCTTCCGGGAGGTACCGCCGCCGTGGGTGGTCACCATAGTCCCATCCGGCGCCTTGTCAAACTCCACCCCAACTGGTTCAGCCACAAATGGCCTCAGGCGCCTCCGTCACCAGCTTGTTCAAAAGCTCCTTTTGGCGGCAAAGTGACCGCCACCGTAGGCGTCCAGGAAATGAATGGCAGGAGAATCATTGGGCTTATCCGCAGCCTGGATCCCCCCTCGGCCATCATGGTGTTGGCGTCCCCCACCCGGAGCTTGGTGACCAGCAGCACAGAAGCGCCCGTGTTCTGAGCCTCCAGGGCCGCCGCACAGCCCGCTCCACCGCCGCCGATGATTAACACGTCCGCAGTGAAATCGCCTGTTCCAGGGGCACCTCCGCCTCCAGAAACCGAGGCTGAGACTGAAGCAGCTCCGCCAGCTCCAGGGGAACCTTCTCCCCAGCGTTGGGCCCCACCTGGAGCCGGGTAAATTCCTCCTCCTTATAATCCGGATGAAAGGCCTTCAGGAGGGCCTCCTTCTCCTCCGCTGTCATACGGCGGGGTTCTGTGGCCAGGTTCCGGGCGCGATGTGCCTCCACCTTGGCCATGGATTCCAGCATTTCAGGTGTGTACATGCGATTGCCTCCCTACTTCTCAATGTCCCGGTGGTTGTACAGCTCTTGCAGCTCTTCCAAGGGCTTGCCCATCAGGGATTCCATCAGCTCCCGGAAGGTCCCGTCTGCAATCTCCCCCACCCGGTCCTCCAGGTGCTGGGACCTGGGCATCAGATACTTGCCGTTGATCCGCCGGGCCAGCATAGCCACCTGGGGTGGGAGATGCCGGCGGGGCAGCGGGAGGAACATACGCCGCACATAACGCAGTCAAAGGACTCCTCTGCGCAGGCAGCAAAGTCCCCCCGCTGGGCATAGGCGATATACTGCATCACGTTCAGGTTCTGGGTACAGGCCTTGGTGCAGGCATTGCAGCCGATGCAGGCGTAAATTTCCGGGTAAAGCTCCATCATCACCTGCTGATTCAGCGGAATCTTGTCCATGTCGTACACCTGCTTTTTACCAGCGGGAAAAGGGCAGGGTGGCAACGTACATGCCCTCCTCCACCTGGGTCTGGCAGCCCAGGCAGGTCTTAAGCTCCTGCCTGCCCTTCACCCGGTACAAGGTGGCGCAGGCGCCGCAGAAGCCGTTTCGGCAGCCGCAGCCGCGAACCAGCTGATAGCCCGCATACCCATGGCCCGCATGATGGTCAAGGCCTTTGGGACTTGATACTGCTTTCCAAAAAAGTAAACATGAACCATTTCTTCCATCGTAGCACCTCTGTCAATACTCGTCGGGCAGCCGGTCCAGCTGGTCGCAGCGGAACACCGGACCGTCCTTACAAACGTACCGGTCCCCAATGTTGCAACGGCCGCACTTCCCAATGCCGCATTTCATCCGCAGCTCCAGAGTGGTATACACCTGGTTTTTTCTGAAAACCCATGGCCTGAAGCGCCTCCAGGGTAAACTGAATCATCACAGGGGACCGCAGACCACAGCGGTTTTCCCCCTGTATCAAATCCCAGCTCCCGGACATAGCCGGGCACGAAGCCCACATGTCCGTCCCAGCCCGGCTGCTCCCGGTCAATGGTCATGTGGACCCTCAGGCCCTCCCTCCTGGCACCACTGCTCCACAATCTCCGGATAGTCCACCAAGTCGTCCCTGAGCGGGCGCCATAGACAATGTCCACCTGCCCGTACCAGGACCGGTTGGCCCGGACATAGCGGATCACAGACCGCAGCGGCGCCAGGCCGATGCCGCCGGCAATGAACACCAAATCCTTCCCCCCGGAAGGCCGTATCCACCGGGAAGCCGTTGCCATAGGGACCCCGAAGGGTCACCTGCTGCCCCGGCTCCATGGCGTGGAGCCACTCTGTGACGCAGCCGCACTTTTTTAATGGAAAATTCCAAAAATCCAAATCGGTGGGGGATGAGGTGATGGAGAAGAGGGCCTCCCCCACCCCGGGCACAGACAGCATGGCGCACTGGCCGGGGATGTGAGAAAACATTTGCTTCCTCCCGTCCAGACCCACCACCCGGAAGGTTTTCACATCCGGGTATCCACCCGTATGTCCGTCACCACTGCGATCATGGGGAATCAGGGGATCCGATTCATGGGGCGCACCTCCCAAAGTTTTCATCACCTTGACAATATTCATGTGTATCGGGCACTGCCGCAGGCACCGGCCGCAGCCCACGCAGCCGAAAATCCCCCTGGTTTTACGGGGAAATACTGAGCTTATGCAAAACCGCTGGCGAAACCGCCCTTTTTGGGCCGGGCTGACCGGGGACATGATGGTAAAGTCTGAATACATGCAGCTGTCCCAGCACCGGTAGCGAAGAATCTCCCGATTTCCGGTAAACTCCTTTGATGTCATAGCACTGGCAGGTGGGGCAGGCGAAGGTGCAGGCTCCGCAGCCCAGGCAGCTCTCCGACAGCTGGTCCCACCCGGCCGGTGGAACAGCTCCAGCATCGCCTCCTCCCGGCCAAATCCTTCGGTGGTGAGCTCGCGCAGGGGAAGCCGGTTCAGAATGGACCTGGTTCGCTCTGTGCTGCCGCCACGGCAGACTCCTCCCCCCTCCAGGGGAGGCCCGCCAGCAGCCGCTCCCTTTTCCGTATTGGCCCGGAGGTACAGGGCGTCCTCCCACTGCCAGGCGGACACATCCCCTGCCGGGTCCCCAGGGTCAATGCCAAAGGTCCCGCAAAAGCAGGTCTCCTCCGGCTCCTGGCAAGCCAGGCAGATGACGGTGCCATGGTCCCGCCGGTCCCGGTAGAAGCTGTCCTCCGGCTCTGCCAGGAACACCCGGTCCAGAATCTCAGGGCCCGGCAGTCACAGGGCCGGACTCCAAAGACCACAAACGGCCCTGGCGCACCCGGGCCTCCAAAATCTCCAGTTCCTTGCCGGAGACACGGAAGCGCATCAAATCCTCCACCTGGGGAAAAAGAGGTCCTTGGGGCCCAACCGGTATTGCCGGTCAGAACCGGCTCCTTCCCCGGCTCCCACCGGGCAAACCGGCTATGTCCGGCTCCGTCCTCCAGCGGGCAATACAGGCTGCCCCGGGCTGGTCGCCATGGCCGCCAAAAAAAGCTCTGGCAGCCTGGACCATGCAATCCGTTTCATTGCGCCCCTCCTCTCCTGGCTGTACTGGGCTCCGGGTCGTCAAAGCGGAAGTCCATCAGCGGCGGCCTGGATTCCAGGTCCGCACCGGCCTGGTAAGGGCCGTACAGCTCGTTCATATCGGCAATTAATTTCCGGTTCAGCAAATGCAGGGGATGTGCTGGGGCAAACCCGGGAGCACTCCCCCAGTCGGTGCAACGCCCAGCCACATGGAAGGCGCGGATGATGGAAGAGATTCTTTCAAAGGAATTTGCAGCCGCCTTATTCTCCACCCCGGACGCAGGATTGTCAAAGACACATTTCACAGGAGCAGGCCGGGCACACGTTCCGGCAGGCGTTGCAGCGGATGCACCGGGACACCTGCCCTGCCAGAAGCGAAACTGCTCATCCGGCGTCATCGCCTCCAAACGGCGCACGCCCTCCATCCGGCCGTCCCCGCAGTCTGTGCCGTCCTCTCCCAAAAGCTCGTCATAGCAGGCCATCTTTTTGGTTTTGCAGCTGCGGCACCGCCTGCCAACACCGTCTGCCGGGGGTAAGCGTTTCCTCGTAGAGGGTCTCCACCACCAGGGTTTCTCCTCTTCCCGAACCGCCAGGGGCGCTTTGGCCTGGGCTTGGAGCTGCTCCATGTCACACATTCCTCGCACTGACGGCCACAGCATACACCGCCGCCCGCTGCACGCGATGCTCCTTGCAAAGCTGCTGAAACGAGTAGGTGTCGCAGGGTTTTAAAAGGCGGCAATTTTTCCCGGCTTCCGGCTCTGCAACCAGATATTTGGAAAGATTGGGGGCGGAAAAGGGGGACCATACAAAACTCCCGCTCCGCTTCCTCCGCCGTGGAAAAACACCGCCGGCGTGAGATCATAGAAAATGTTCCGGCCTTCCACCCCAGGACCCGGTCCACTGCTCCAGTTTTCAAGAGCTCGACAGCCCTGGCCTTCACATCTGCTTGCATCTCAGGTCCTCCAGTCTCCGATTCTCGCCCAAAGCGCGGATAGTCTCGGCAAATTCCTCCATGGTAGCGGCAAATTTGGCTCCCTCTGCCGCAGAGACCCACTCCACCCTCGTCCGCTCCCGCTCAATGCCCAAATAGTCCAGGAGGGAAACCAGCAGCGTCATCCGCCGCCGGGCGTAGTAGTTGCCCGTGGTATAGTGGCAATCCCCGGGTGGCAGCCGCAGAGGATCACGCCATCGGCTCCCCCGCTGAAAGGCCCGCAGGATGAACATGGGGTTCACACGGCAGGAGCAGGGGATGCGAATGATCTTCACGTGAGCCGGATAAGAAAGCCGGTTGGTGCCGGCCAGATCCGCTCCGGCGTAAGAACACCAGTTGCAGCAAAAGGCCACAATGGTGGGCTGAAAGCGCTCGTTCACTTGCATATTGCATCCACCTCCGCCATGATTTGCCGGTTGGAAAAGCCCAGAAGGTCCATGGCCCCCGAGGGACAGGCCACCGTACAGGCGCCCGCAGCCCTGGCACACAGCCGGGTTCACCTGAGCCACCCGGCGCAGCACCGTCTTCCGCCCCGGCCCTCGGAACTCCTTGTCCACATAAGTAATGGCTCCATAGGGACACACCTTCTCACAGGCGGAGCAGCCGTTACACATTCCCTCGTCTGACCGCGCCACACATGGGTTGCAGGTGAGATGGTCCTTTGTAAGACCAATGACCTTCGCTGCCGCGGCCCCTGCCTGGGCCACCGTCTCCGGAATGTCCTTAGGGCCCTGGCAAGCGCCGGAGAGGAAAATGCCCGCCGTCGGGCTCTCCACAGGGCGGAGCTTGGGATGGGCCTCGGTGAAGAAGTCGTTGGTGTCCATGGTGGCGGTGAGCATGGTGGCCAGGGGCCGGGCGCTCTTGTCCGGCTCGATGGCGGCGGCCAGCACCACCATGTCCGCCTGGATGTGCAGCTGCCGGTTCTCCAGCAGGTCCGAGGCCTGAACCAGGAGCTTATCCCCCTGAGGGACTACCTTCCCCCACCTGGCCTTTGATGTAGTGGACGCCGTACTCCTCCACCGCCCGGCGGTAAACTCGTCAAAGCCCTTGCCCGGCGTCCGGACGTCGATGTAAAATACATATACCTCTGTATCCGGGTACTTCTCCCGGCAGAGCATGGCGTGCTTTGCCGTATACATGCAGCAGATTTTGGAGCAATAGGACTTGCCCCGGCCGTCGTCGCACCGGGAGCCCACACACACTGGACGAAAACCAGGGTGTGGGGATGCTTCCCATCAGAGGGACGCAGCAGGGTCCCGCCTGTGGGACCGGCAGCATTCATCAGCCGCTCCAGCTCCAGGAGGTGACCACATCGGGACTCTGACCGTAGGGGCGTACTCCCCGTATTTCTCCAGAGAAATGGGGCGGAAGCCTGTGGCCGCCACAATGGCGCCGTATTGCCGCTCCTCCAGCCGGTCCCTTTGCCCGGTAATCAATGGCCCCGGCGGTGCAAACCTTGGCGCAGACGCCGCACTTGCCGCTTTTCAGCATGGTACAGAAGTCCGGGTCAATGGTGGCAACCTTGGGCACTGCCTGGGCAAAGGGGATGTAAATGGCCCGGCGGGTGTTCAGGCCCAGGTTAAAGGCGTTGGGCGCCTTCTTCTGGGGCACTTTTTCCGTGCACAGGCCGCAGCCGGTACATTTGGTCTCGTCCACGTACCGGGCCTTATGCCGGATGGTCACCGTGAAGTTTCCCACAAAGCCCTTCACCGACTCCACCTGGGAGTAGCCATGATCTGAATCCCTCATGTTGGGCCGCATCCACCATTTTGGGCGTCAGGATACAGGCCGCGCAGTCCAAGGTTGGAAAGGTCTTGTCAATCTGGGCCATTTTCCCCCAATGGTAGGCTCTTTCTCCACCAGATCTACCTGAAATCCGGCCTCAGCAATATCCAACGCCGTCTGAATGCCGGCAATACCTCCGCCAATCACAAGGGCCCGCTTGGTCACGGGACTCTGCCCGGCCGTCAGGGGCGTTCAACTGGACCTTGGCAATGGCCGCCCGGCCCAGAATCACCGCCTTCTCGGTTGCTTCCTCTTTATTCTTGTGAATCCAGGAACATTGCTCCCGGATGTTGGCGATCTCCACCATGTAGGGGTTCAGGCCGGCCCGGCTGACTGCCTTGCGAAATGTGGCTTCATGCATCCGGGGGGGAGCAGGAGCAAATCACCACACCGGTAAGGCGGTGCTCCCGGATGGCCTCCATGACCAGGTTTTGTCCGGCCTCGGAACACATATAAGGATACTCTGCGGCGTAGACAACCCCCGGTTCTTTTCCAGGGTCTGCGCCACTTGGACCACATCCACGGTGGCGGCAATGTTGGAGCCGCACCAGCAGACAAAAACACCAATTCTTTCCATAGGCGACCTCCTCACTTTCCGTACTTCCGCAGGGCGCTGACCAAGGCCTGCTGGGGGATCTCGCTGTCCAGCATGGCAGGGATTTGGTCCGGCAGCAGGTGATTCTTACCAGCCTGGCGAATGACCAGAAGCCGGGCCGCCTCCACCAGCCGGGCAGGCTCCACACTCCGGGGGCACCGCTCCAGGCAAGCCATACAGGACAGGCAATTCCAAATGGCCCGGGAGGCCATCAGCTCCTCCAACGCGCCGCGCTCTATCATGGCCACAAACTGGTGGGGATGGTACTCCATCTCCCCGTAAGCCGGGCAAGCCGCTGAGCATTTTCCGCAGCGCATACATTTCCGGGATTGATTCCCGTAATGCGCTGGATTTCCTGCACCATATCTGGATGTTTCATCTTACCCCTCCTCCGTCAGGCCCAAGGCCTGGGCCAGCAGCTGGGTGAAATACACCGTAGGAAGCCCCGTGGCGTTCCGGGTGAGGTTGTACCTGCACAGGGGACAGGCAGTTACCAACAGCTCTGCCCCCAAGGCAGCTGCGTTGTCCACCACACTTTGTGCCTGGGCCTGAGCCAATCTCCTGTTTTCAGGGTCACATAGCCACCGCAGCACTCGTTGCGCATGGCATAAACCACTGGCTCCGCCCCCAGCGCCCGAAGAAAATCCTCCAAAATCCCAGGGTTTTCCGGATCATCCATGGCCATATCCTTGCCGGGGCGGAGCAGAAGGCAGCCGTAATAGGCCCCAATCTTCCGGCCGGTCAGAGGGCGCTTGACCGCCTCCTTCAGGTGGTCAAACCCCACGGTGTCCCGCAGCAGCTCCAGAAAGTGGACCACCTTCGTCTGCCCTTCATAGGGTCGGGGCAGCTCCAGATAGCGGTTGGCCCGATCCCGGAAGGTCTCGTCCGCTTGAAGTCCTCGTTGGTCCGCTTCAGCACATGGTGGCAGGCGGAGCAGACCGTCACTAAGGTCCCCGCCCGCTCCCTCGGCCTCCGCCAAGGCCCGACTGCGGACAGCCGGGTGGCAATCTGTCTGAGGCCATGGGATACGCCCCCGCAGCACTGCCACTGGGGCAGCTCCTCCAGGGTGACGCCTAAGGCCTCTGCGGAGGCTCTGGCACAGCGGTCCAGCTCCGCTGCCTGGGTTCTTCAGCGTGCAGCCTGGATAATAGTGCAGCACCATTGTATTGTCCCTCCCACTTTTGGTGACAAGCTCAAAATCAGTATTCGCATACCGATATCTTTTTTACCGAGTGCATTGTAGCAGATTCTTTTTGTCAAACGCAACCCCCTTTGGGGTGGTTTTTGAGGATTTTGCAAACTGATTTCATCAGGAAGCTAAACATCCCTGTTTTCGTCGGGAAATGCGTTTGCATTTGCCGGAAATCTGGAAAAACCGGAAGATTTCACCGCCGGGCGCCCCTACCGCCCCGGGGGCACACGGATCCGCACACTGGTTTGGGAGGGCAATGGCGGAAACGATCCAGGGCAACTCCCCATTCCTTCCGGAATGCCTTGGCAGGACGTCACACAACGCACAGGAGCATAGAAATTGCCAGCTCCGGAATGGATCCCTGAGCTGGCAATCTCTATACATCGTTCGTTCTGACGCTTACTCCGCTCTCATTCGAGGCATACGCTGAGGAGAAGTCACGGACCAGCGGGCCGAATCCGCTGTCGGCTAAGCTCAGCCAAAGGCTTCGCTGTAGCGCAGGAGGATGGTTGCAACCTGGGCCCGCGTGGCGGTTGCTTTGGGAACCAATTGGCCTCCATGCCGTTCACCAGCTTCTTCTCCACAGCCCAGGCGAAGGCCTCAGCCGCATAGGTGCTGATTCGGCCGGCATCCGGATAGGCCTCCAGGCTGCCGCCAGCTGTGATATCCGCGCCAGTCAGCTTGGCGTACCGATACAGGAAGGTCACCAGCTGTTCCCGGGTCACAGGCGCCTCGGGGGCAAAGAGGGTATCGGTCATGCCCAGAACCACGCCGTTTTCATAGGCCCAGGCCACAGCTTCGGTGTAATACCGGCCCTCCTTCACATCTGTAAAGGGGAACTTGCCGCTCACGCTGGGCGAATTCGCCATACGGTAGAGGATGGTGACAATCTGGCCCCGGGTCAGGGCGCCGTCAGGTTGGAAGCGGTTGCCGCCCACGCCCTCCATAATGCCCTGGCGCAGCACATAGTCCACACCGGCATGGTACCATCTGGCTGTGTCCAGATCCACAAATGCCTTGCTGGGACACATTTCGCTGCTGACAGGCAGGTTCTCCCTCTCGGACTCCCCGCACAGGGCGCAGCTCCGGATCCGCTCTCCCTCGTGGAAGCAGTCTGCTTCCTGCGTCACCTCCCAGTCAGACCAGCTGTGGCCCTTGGCAGGAATGCTCTCACCAAGGCAGAGGACCTTGCCGCAATCGGTGCAGACCGCGTCGCCGGTATAGCCAGGCTCTGTGCAGGTGGCTTCCTTGGCGTTTTGAACCTGCTCATGGTGACCCCTGGGCTGGGTAATTTCGCTGATATAGCGGTAGCCGCAGACGGTACAGGTGTGCTCCGTGTAGCCAAACTCCTCGCAGGTAGGCTCCACCACCACGCTCTGACAGCTGTGGGACGTCATGGGAATGGTTTGGGTATAGGTCTTGCCGCAGTCGGTGCAGGTAAAGGTCATTATGCCTTCCTCTACACAGGTAGCCTCCCTGGTCACCGAAGCCGTATAACGGTGGTCATGGGCCGAGACATAATCCGCCACATAGCTATGACCGCAGATGGTGCAGGTATAAGTGGTATAGCCCATCTCGTCACAGGTAGGCTCTGTCACCACACCTTCATACTGGTGGCCCAGAGGCTGAACCAGATCCCCGATGTAGCTGTGCTCACAGGCCGCACAAACATAGGTGGTATAGCCCATGGTTTCGCAGGTCGCCTCCGTCACAATTGCCTCGTACTGGTGGCCAAGGGCATCGGTGTAGCCGTCCCGATAGCTGTCGCCGCACCGGGCGCAGGTATGCTCCGTATAGCCCTCCTTCGTGCAGGTGGGGGCCACCACTACATTTTCGTAATCGTGCCCCAGAGGCGGTGTGATTGCGCCCACATAGCTGTGCTCACAGACGGAGCAGACATAGGTGGTATAACCCATGGTCTCGCAGGTCGCCTCCGTCACAGTCTTCTCATACAGGTGGCCCTGGGCATCGGTGTAGCTGTCCCGATAGCTGTCGCCGCACCGGGTGCAGGTGTGCTCGGTATAGCCATCCTCCGTGCAGGTGGGGGCAATTACCACGTCTTCGTAGTCGTGACCCAGGGGCGGAATGCTCTCCCCGCTGCAGGAGCACGCCGCAGACAGAGCAGTAGGTGTCGCCGGTATAGCCGGACTCTGTGCAGGTGGCTTCCCTGGCGTCGCGGAGTTCTCCGGTATGACCCGTCGCCGGAACCACATCCCGATGCTCCGTCGCACCGCAACGGCTGCACCGATAGATGGTATAGCCCTCCTCTGTGCAGGTGGGCGCTACGGTCTCCTGCTGAATGGAGAAGTCATGACCCAGCGCCTCAATCTCCTTGCCCTGGGACAGGAGCGCCGCAATCCTTGCAATAGGTATCACCGGTGTAACCGGGTTCCGTGCAGGTGGCCTTTGGCATCGCGAAGCTCAGAATTGGTATGTGGGCATTCCGTGGCCTCGGAAAGGGTCACATTGTCCACTGCCACAGGGTCGGCTGTGTCACCGGCCTTCTTGAAATAGTGGAAGGCAAGCTGTACATTGTCTGTCCGAACTCCTCGGGCACCGTCAGCTCGCAGGTACCGGTCTGGTAATAGCCGGATCCGTTCTCCAGGTCCTTGAAGCGTCCCAGAGCGTGGTCCAGGTGTCGCCGCCATCGGTGCTGGCCTCTACGGTGAAGTGCAGGCCGCCGTAGAACACCTCGTATCGTCCAAAGGCATAGTCAAACCACAACCGGATGCTTGCCCGTCAGATCCACCGCCGGGGAGATCAGGTACTCGTCCTGCTGCGCGCCGCCGGACCAGGTGTCGGAATCATAGGCGTCGTAAGAGACCTTGGCTACCTTGCTGCCATTCAGCTGGGACATACGGGCAGAGGTCCAGGTATAGTCGGCATTGGTGGTCTTAACGCGCCAGCCCCGGCCGGGGAAGGCATCGTCCTCAAAGTCGTTGTCAAACATGACGCTGCCGGCAGGCCGGAAGGCCGCATGGATGGTATGGTTCCGGGTCACATCTTGGAAGGTGTACTCCGCCACCGCCCCAACGCTCTGGCCGTCCACGGTCACATCGGCAATTTCGTAGCCGGCATCGGCCGTCACAGCAAAGGTCTGACTGCCATGGGCCGCAACCAAAACCGTGCCGCTGGGGGTCACAGCGCCGCCTGTCCCTGCCGTTGCTGTGATGGTGTACTCCGGAAGCGGTCTGGCCACCAACAGCCAGAAGCTTCAGGTTATCCACTGCAGCAATGCCGGTGTTCTCACCGGCAGGCCGGGTGTAGTGGAAGGCAAAGGTGACGCCGGATGTACCATACGCCTCCGGGATTTCCACAGCGGCCTGGCCAGTGACCACATAGCCGGACTGGGAGGGGGAATCGTATCCTGGCGTCCCAGACCGTGGTCCAAGTCCCGCCGCCATCCTTGGAAATCTCCAGGGTGAAGGTGAACTCACCGCTTTCTTCATGCCATAGTAGGGATAGGCATACGCAAAGTCCAGCTCCATCTTGGTGGCGCCGGTGAGGTCCACCGTGGGCGTTACCAGGCGCTCATCCTGGGCGGCGCCGGTGGAATAGTCCGCCGTAATATAGGCATTCTGGGTGCCGTTGAAGTAGTAATACTTATACTGCTTCCAGGTGAAGTCTGTGTTGACGCCCTCCACGGACCAGCCGGCGGGAATCCAGGGGCCTTCAAAGTCCTGCTCAAAAATCACCTGAGGCTCTTCCTCAATGGCCTCAAAGGTGGCCAGGAGATAATAGGACTGATCCACATGCTCCAACGTGTAGCTGTCTGTCACATCCACAGCCCGGCCATTGACCCGGAGGGAAACCAGGCGGCAATTTTCATCGGGCATCAAGGTAAAGGTCTGGCTTGCGCCGTCTGCAACCACAGTGTCGCCGGTGGGCGCAATCGTGCCACCTTCCGTGGCCGCAGCCCGCAGGGTATGTCCGGTTTCCCCTGCGCCATCGGGTACCGTCAAAGACACATTGTCCACCGCCGCCGGGTCGCCGCCGGTATAGGCGGTCTTATAGAACCGGAAGGCAAACTGCACGTCAGCCGTACAAAATTCCTCAGGAATCGCCAGCTCGCAGGTGCCGGACTGGGTATAGCCGGACTCGTTCTCCAGGTCCTCCTTTGGCATTCCAGAGGGAAGTCCAGGTGCTGCCGCCGTCGGTGCTGGCCTCTACCGTCAGGCGGATGGTGCCATTGAACAGGGCATAGCGGCCAAAGGCATAGTCAAACCTCAAAGTCGAAGGCGTCTTGCCCGTCAGATTGACTGCCGGGGTAATCAGGTATTCATCCTGCTTCGCGCGCCGGTACCCAGGGGGCTGAGGCCGGCCTGGCTCCAGTCCTCGTACTCATACTCGTCAAAGTCCACCCGGGCCACCTTAGTGGCGTTCAGGTTTGTCTGCTTGCCGGAGTACCAGGTGAAGCTGGAGTTGGTGGTCTTCAGGCTCCAGCCGTTGCCGGGGAAGCTGTCCCCTTCAAAGTCATTCTCAAAGAGCACCTGCTGTCCCCGGCGTGCTCCGGCGCAAAGGCAGCGGTGATGGTGTGATCCACGCCTATCCGCTCGAAGGTATAATACGAAATGGGGCCCATATCTACACCGTCCACGGTGACGGAGGCAATCCGGTAGCCCTCGTCCGGCGTTACGGTAATGGTCTTGCTGTTGCCCTTTTTTCACCAGCACCCGGCCCTCCGGAGAAACAGAACCGTTCTCACCGGCGCAGGCCGTAATGGCTGCGTAGTCCTCCACCAGGTCGGCATAAACGATCACATTGTCAATGGAAATCATGGCGCCGTCCTTGCCCTGGTAGACAAAGGCGAACTGGATGTGGGGGCTGTTCTGGAACTTCTCCGGGATCGTCACCTTGGCCTGGGTATTGGTCCAGTCGGCAAAGACGCCAACGTCCCACAGGTCCCACAGCTTCTCCCAGGTCTCGCCGCCGTCCACAGAGGCCATGACCAGAAGGTCGCAGCGCTTGTAATGCGTGGTAAAAGCATAGACTGTATTGAAATCAAAAATGAAATGGGTCTCAGTCTGCTGCCCGCTGATGTCCAGTACGGGGGTGATGAGCCACTCGTTCTGTTCAAAATTCTCATCGTAGCTGCAGGTGGCCATGTTCCTCATCCCGGTGCCAGGTCTCTACAGACTGCCCCTGGGACTCAACAGTCCAGCCATCCGGCAGCCAGGCTGTTAAAGTTCTCCTGCCACAGGATATCCGTGGGCACCACCTCGGCGTAGTCGTCGCTGTTGCCTGTGGCCTTCAGGGTGTAGGCTTTGGAGTTGCCGGCATAGTCATGAACCACCAGGCCGATGCTCTCACCCATGCCGGTGATATCCAGATCCTTCAGAACCGTCGTCGCGCCGGGCGTCGTTTTCCGCCACGCCAATCACATCAAATTCCTTGCTGTACTGGGGATCCGTCAGGACCACAGCCGCCACATACTGGTTGTCCGTCAGGGTCAACGTGGCATAGTACCGGCCCCTCAGATTCCCGGACGGTCATCTCCTGGATCTGAGGCTCCTCCGTATCAATGGTAATGGGAACTCCCAGGCGCTGCGCTGATTGTTCGCCTCGTGCTCATCATAAATCAGCTCGGCTTCCACCCCGCACAGTGGCCTTGGCATTGTTGGGGAGACTGGAGCCCGTGGCATCTGTACCATACCAGGGGTCAAAGGCGTCGTAGTCGTTGACCCCGCCGGAACCACTTGGAAATAGTTATTGTCATAGACACTTTTTGGGTTCGTATTCCACGTCCTTAGCGTAATACACTGTTCCATCCGGGCCGGTGACGGTGTAGCGCAAGTGCAGGGCCGAGCGCAGCATACCGGTGTACACATAGGTCAGGGAATCCATAAAATCGTCATGGTTCGGTGAAATGGCATTCCGATCCGCCAGATACCCCATGCCCAGGGCGTAATTGTTGTCGCCCAGGTATGTATTGGTGTAACCCTCCAGAGAAGAGACGATGGCGGAGTTGGAATAGGTCTGAGCCTGGCTGGTCTCACCGTCAAGTTCATGATAATAGAACCCGGCGTCGATGATGGGGCCTCCGTCCAGTCGCCGTAGAAGGCCAGGAAGGGAGCGTGCAGTGCAATTCCATCTTCAGTTTCGCTGCCATCTGCATGGACCGCTTCCAGAACCGCCCATCCTTCCACAAATGCACCGTTGGAAAAGGCTGCCAGGGTGGTCTTGGGATCGGTGAGGGTCACAGTGATGGTCACCTGTGCCTCGCCATTGGCCGGAACGGTCACCAGATTGTTCTCGAAGTTGGTGGTGAAGGTATGGGCCAGGGGAACGGAGGTCTCCGTCATCGTCACTACAGACTCCCCGCCGGCATTGGTGTAGGTGGTGGTATCGTCGGTAATCACAATGGGATAAGCCTTGTAGGTCAGAGCCGCATCCGTGGTATTGTGCACCGTAAAGGTCAGGTTGTACACGCCGCTGCGCTGCGGATCATCCTTCAGCTCCAGCTTGGGCCGCTCCATGCCGGCCACGGTGATGTACGCCGGCGTCCCGGCTGCGGCATTGATATCCATGAGTCCCGCCCCCTGCTTCCGGGGAAACCGGCGTGTCCCCATCATAGACGATGGCTGCCGTACACATGAGCAGGGTATCCACCAGGTCTTTCTGCTCTCCGTCTGTGAGGGCCAGGGAAACGGTCCTCTACAGCGCCCTTTGACAATGGCCATGCCGCCAGCTACATGGGGGAGAGGCCATGGAGGTTCCGCTCATCAGCTCATACTGATTGCCGGGAATGGCGGAGAAATATTGCCGCCGGGGGGCGGACAGCTCCGGCTTCAGGGTCAACTCCGAGGTAGCGCCCCAGGAGGAGAAATCGGACATCCCCGTAACGGAGAAGTCACCAGCGCGTCCTTGGCAGCAATGGTCAGAACCTGATTCTCCTGCTGGGCCAAATAGGCCCCATCCGCCTGGGAAATGAAGGCTACGGGAATGCTCCAGGCCGACATGGACATGTAGACCATCCCCGGCTGGTTGTTGTAAACAATCAATCCCACCGCACCGGCGGCAGCCGCATTCCGGGCCTTGACTTCATAATACGTACCGCCCCGCTGCACCACAGCAATCTTGCCGGTCACATCCAGCCCTTCATAATCCTCCGCCGCACCGGTGCCAGGGACCATGACGTACTCCTTCTCACCAGTACCCAGCGTCCGGAAAGCATACTCCACTGTGACCGCG
>VOFB01002904.1_pt1 | contig 29975 bp, 40 predicted proteins | sample 5384141 | NCBI WGS metagenome assembly VOFB01 (sample SAMN12384721, study PRJNA508395) | human gut metagenome | isolation source: healthy gut A | host: Homo sapiens | reverse complement strand
ATCGCCAAGAAGTGCATTGACGACATCGTGTTCGTGCCCGAGGTGGGCCAGCTGTACTATGGCCGCGTGGTGCGCCTGATGACCTTCGGCGCCTTCGTGGAGCTGGCCCCGGCAAGGACGGCCTGGTCCACATCTCCAAGCTGGCCGACCACCGCATTGAGAAGGTGGAGGACGCCTGCAAGATCGGCGACATGATGTGGGTCAAGGTCACCGAGATCGACGAGAAGGGCCGCGTGAACCTGAGCCACAAGGACGCCATGAAGGAGATCGCGGCTAAGGAGGCCGCCGGGGAGAAGATCCAGTAATTCTCCGGAACGGATCAGCCAATTCTGTGTATAAAGAGTTCCCCATGCAGAGCATGGGGAACTCTTTTTTCGTTTTTACCTGATGCCTCCGACGGATCGCTTTCTGTCGGAGGGAGAAAATGATACGTCTCCCATTGGGAAGTACGGATCCCCCTCCCGAAAAGCAAAAACACCCCCGCCCCTAGGTAGGTGCGGGGGCATATTCCTATGGAACAGCGCTGCCTTACTGGCGCTTCTCCCGGTCGTAGGACACCACCACACGGCGGTTGGGTTCGCTGCCGATGGAGTAGGTGGTGACACCCGGCTCGTCCTGCAGGGCGGCGTGGATCACATGGCGCTCATAGGCATTCATGGGCTCCAGAGTGACGCTGCGGCGATACCTGGTGACCTTGGCAGCCACCTTGCGGGCCAGAGACTCCAGGCTCTGTTCCCGCTTGGCCCGGTAATTCTCGGCATCCACATGGACGCGGATGCGCTTTTCCCGGCCGGAATTGACGGCGTAGTTGGTCAGCTGCTGGATAGCGTCCAGGGTCTCGCCCCGGCGGCCAATCAGCTGGCCCAGCTTCTGTCCCTCCAGCGTCACACTGATACCGGCCCTTCTCCTCCAGCGTCACATTCACCTGAGCAGGGCTGTTCATGCTGCAGCAGACCCTCCAGGAACTCCCGGATACGGCGGGCGTTGTCGTCGTCGCAGGTCCCGACCGTCACAGTCTTCTGCTCCGGGAGCCTTCTCCACCGGCTTCGTCTCCGGCTTTTTAGACTCCTGCTTCTTAGGTTCGGGCCTCACTTCCGGCTTTTCACCTCTGCCTTGGGTGCTCCGGCTTCTTTTCCACCTTTTTGGCAGGCTCGGCCTTCTTCTCCTCCGGCTCGTCGGTGCCGTAGGTCACACGGATACGGGCGGGCGAACCGCCGATGCCCAGAAAGCCGCTCTTGGCACGCTCCAAGATTTCCAGAGACACGTCGTCCCGCTCCAGACCCAACTGGGTCAGCGCCTTACGGACAGCTTCCTCCTCGGTCTTGCCCGTTACTTCGATATAGCTCATAGACAAAACTCCTTATTCGTAGTGCTTTTCATCATAGGCACGGCCACGTGCATAAGGCCGCTGGCCCACACGTCCGTTTTCATTGGTGCCGCTGTGCTTTTCCTCGCCGCCCTGCTTTTTCTTCTTGGGCTGGGGCTTGCGGTCATTGCGGCCACCGCCGTTCATCTGCTGCTGGGCCATGAGTTCCTTCTGCTTCTGGTACTTTGGCGTAGCGCTTTTCACGGGCGGCCTTTTCCTTCGGTCTCCTCACGATCCAGGATCTTATTGAAGTACTTGTTGAGAGCCACCTCCTGGATCAGGGAGAACACGGTGTTGGCGATCCAGTAGATGCACAGTGCGGCGGGCAGCATATAGCCCATCCACAGGGTCATCAGGGGCATCAGGTACATCATGGTCTTGGCGGAGCCTGCGCCCTCGGTGCTGTTGGTGCGCATGGTGATGATGCTCATCACCAGCTGGGCCGCCGCCGAGATCACAGGCAGCAGCAGGATGCCCCACACGGGCCAGCCGCCGCCGGGGAACTGGCTCAGCAGCGTGGAGGGCTGAGACGCCAGATCCATCCCAAGGAAGCTGTAGTTCAGGTCCACCAGACCATCGAACTTCCCGGCGAAGCTCTCCCAGTGCTCATGGATGAATTTGGCCAGATAGATCTGGTCATAGGGTTGTTGCTGGCCTCATAGCCCAGCGTACCTGCCAGCGTGCCGATCTCCTCGATGACGGAGGTGGACAGGCTCATGAAGTACCGCAGGGGGTACGGATGATGGCGTACAGGGCGATCAGGATGGGGAAGGGCAGGAAGGACCACAGGCAGCCGGACATGGGGTTCACGCCCTCCTGGGCGTAGAGGTTCGCCATCTCCTGCTGCTGGCGCTGCCTATTATTGGCGTAGCGGGTCTGGATATCCTTCACCTTGCCCTGCATCCGGTTCATCCGGAGCATACTCTTCTTGCTCTTGAGCTGGAAGGGAAGGATCACCAGCTTCACCACCAGAGTGAAGAGGATCAGAGCCAGACCGTAGGACCCGGTGAGACTGTAAAACAGCCGGGTCAGCCACGCGAACGGCACGCAGATGTAGTAGCCGAGTTGTGCGAACATGGGGTAGATACCTCCGTTTTATAATGGGATGGGAAAAACGAGGCTGTTGCGTCAGGGGACAGGGTCATACCCGCCCTTGTGGAAAGGATGGCATCGCATCAGACGGCGCAGGGCCAGAAGGCCGCCCTTGGCCGCACCGTATTTCTCGACCGCCTCAAGGGCGTACTGCGAGCAGGTGGGGATATAGCGGCACCGGGGCGGAAAAAGAGGGGAGACGGAGGTCTGGTAGAACCGGAACAGCTTCAAAAGCGCCCGCTTCATGCCGTCTCCTCCGGCACGAGGCCCGCCTGCCGCAGCAGGCGGAGATACGTCTCGTCCAGCTGCTGATAGGTGCTGCGGACGGCCCGCCCACGGGCCACTAAAATCACGTCGAAGCCCGGCTGCATCTCCGGCTTGTGGAGCCGGTACAGTTCCCGGAAGCGGCGGCGCACCCGATTGCGGACCCCGGCGTGACCCAGCTTGGTGCGACGGTGATCCCCAGACGGACTGTCCCTGACGGTTTTTCTGCCAATACAGCACCATCTGCGGCGACACGACTCTTCCCTTGCGGTAGATGCGGCGGAACTCATAATTTTCTTTTACCGTGACGGCTGCCTTCATAGCGTCCTCTTTTACCGATCTGAATTACATAGACCAATAGGGACGGCGGTTTTTCCCATCCACCGTCCCTGTTTGATTATCTATGACCGATGCACCTTCCGTGACCTCAATGGGTCAGACGGGCACGACCCTTGGCACGACGACGGGCCAGAACCTTGCGGCCGTTGCGGGTGGCCATTCTCTTGCGGAAGCCGTGCTCCTTGAGCGCTGACGCTTCTTGGGCTGATAGGTACGGAACATTGCATGACACCTCCATCTTTTGTAAGATCAGGCGGCAGAAAAAGTCTCTGCCGCACATACTCGACGGCGGGTGGGAAGCATTCTCCCACGGCCGCAGTTGACATTCGTCAGGCGCTTAAAATAAGCGCCTTTGTCATTATACATGAGCTTTTTCCGCCTGTCAACAAAAATCTGAAGGGGAAAAGAGCGGGTTCTTATGAAAGTGGTGTTTTTTCGGCAAAAGCCTAAAATCTGGTGGTTTCCTCCGGTTTTTCTCCCTACATCTTGTGCCTTCCGGTGCGTCATTTTTTGCAGCTTATATTAGAATAAGTGTAGACTTTTCCGGGGGGTTTCTGCTATACTATTCTCGGATAAATTTTTTTCAAATACAGAGATAGAGATCCATCAGGGGAAAGGGGCGCTTTCTTGAATTCCATTTGACGTATGGCAGGCGCACTAAGCCGATTACAGGAGCAGCTCAGCGAGACCACCATCCGCACATGGTTCGACGAGGTGGACGGTCACCATGGAGGACTCCGCCTTCGTGCTGCATTGCAGCAACTCCTTCAAAAAAAGCACCATCGAGACCCGTTTCATGAAGCACATCAAAGGCGGCGCTGAAGGACATCTTCTCCTCCGATCTGGGTAAAGATCTCAACGACGAGCAGCTGGCTGCCTATCACGGTGTGGCCCCGGATCAGCCCGGCCCCTGCTGGATTCCTGACGCCTTTTCACCTTCGAGACGTATGTGGTGGGGCCGCAGAACAAGCTGGCCTATGCGGCGGCACGGGCCGTGGCGGATAAGCCGGCGGAAAACTTCAACCCCCTGTTCATCTACGGCGAGTCCGGCCTGGGCAAGACCCATCTGCTCTACGCCATCGCCCCATCAGGTCAAGCGCAAGCGGCGGATCGTGTACATCAGGGCGACGACTTCACCAATGAGCTGATCGCCTCCATCCGGGAGAACCGCAATGCGGAGTTCCGGGAAAAGTACCGGCAGACGGAATCCTGCTGATGGACGATATCCAATTCATCGCCGGCAAGATACAGACTCAGGAGGAGTTCTTTCATACCTTCAACACTCTGTACAGAATCCGGGCGGCAGATCGTGCTGACCTCCGACCGTCCGCCCCGTTCTGAAATGACCCAGCTGGAGGATCGGCTCCGACTTTGAGACGCGTCTGGCCATCATCAAGAACAAGGCTGCCATGCTGGGCGTAAAGCTCCCCAACGAGGTGTACGGCTACATCGCCGAGAACATCACCTCCAACGTGCGGCAGATCGAGGGCACGCTGAATAAGATCCTGGCCTACCGGGATCTGCTGGGGGATCAGGTGGACGGCGAGGCCGTCAGGCCGTGCCGTCAAGGATATGCTGAAAAAGTTCAGCAATGAGTTCCCGTCGCCAGGCCTGATCATCAGGAGTACATCTGCCGGTGACAATTCAGAACGTGGATGAGGAGTGCTCCGGGAGACCCGCCGCAAGCCGGATGTGGTCAACGCCCGGCAAATCGCCATGCCTCATCCGCCAGTATGACCTCCACTCTCCCTCAACGACATCGGCAAGGAACAAACCGTTCGCAGCAAGGGCTTGCGGAGGAATTTAAACGATACCATTTTTTCAGATATAAAAAGACCCCCGTACGACTAAAATCACCGTCGAAAATTTATTACGTCATCAGGGAGGATTTTCTATTGCCTACGGTGACCCCATGTTTTGTCCGGTTGAGATTGCCAGGAAAATGCAGGTACCTCCTCCTGCCGATCTGAATACGATGATACGATTCGTGCTTTCCCGAAGATTGGGATTTACTCCCGGTTCCGGAGCCCGCTATTCCAATATCGGTTACGGCATCTTATCTAAAGTGATAGAAAAGGTCTCGGGTGAAGATTACGAACTTTATGTAAAAAGACATATCTTGCGTCCTGCCGGTTGTTTCGACATGCATTTAGGTAAAAATCTGTATGATGATAAATTGCCTAATGAGGTAAAATATTATGAAGTTTCCAATGCAGAACAGATTCAGGCTTGTGATGGAAGCGGAAAATTGGTTGCACGTAGTAACGGTGGCAATAATATTGAAGAACTCTACGGTGCAGGTGGTTGGGTCGCTTCTCCAGCCGAACTTTTACGTTTCCTGGCAGTCATCGATAAAGATCCGGGTATCCCCGATCTGCTGAGTGATGCGTCGATCGACTACATGACCCAGGAAGTTCCCAGTGCCTACCCCATCGGTTGGATAGAGACGACTAGCCGGGGAGAATGGTTTCGTAGCGGTACATTAGCAGGTACCAGTGCATTGATGAAAAAGCAAAAAGACGGTTATTCGTGGGTATTCCTGACCAACACCAGCAGCTGGAAGGGCTCGCGTTTCCCTCATTACATCGACAATGCGGTAAGACAAGCTATGGCTTCTGTCCATTCATGGCCCGAACGCGATTTGTTTGAAATGCAACGATTCGATCATGAAAAACTTCTGGTTATTCGCTAATATCCTAAAATTAATATAAAATTGCTGCTTTTCTTTGAGTTTTGATTTCATTTTACAACTTTTGTAGTAAAATAATTAATAATCTAAACTCAACAGTGAAAGTATGTCATTTCAAATTTTAACCATCAATCCGGGATCGACCTCTACAAAAAATTGCGATTTTGAAGATGAAAAAGAGATCTTTTCCAAAACACTCCGTCATACAGCCGAGGAACTGAGTCCTTATGCAACCGTCGCTTCACAATTCCAATTCCGGAAGAATATCATTTTATCCGAATTGCAGCAAGCAGGTTGGGACATTCACGGCTTTCATGCAATCGTTGGCAGAGGCGGTTTAGTTAAACCGATCGAATCGGGAATCTATGAGGTAAATGATGCCTTGGCTCATGATCTGGAGTATCCGGTAATGGGAGAGCATGCTTCGAATCTGGGAGGATTGATCGCCCGGGATATCGTACGTGAAATGCATAACGGAACTAAAGCCTATATCGCAGACCCGGTTGTTGTGGATGAACTGATCCGATCGCCCGGCTTTCCGGTCACCCTGCCCTTTCCAGGGTATCTATTTTCCATGCTTTGAATCAGAAAGTCATTGCACGAACCTATGCACGGGAAGTCGGGAAAAATACGAAGAAATGAACCTGATCGTCGCCCATATGGGAGGTGGAGTCTCGGTCGGTGCACATTGTTGCGGACGTCAACTTGCTTGTTTATAAATATACATATTATGTAGCGTATGGGCAACAGGATTACTTTCGATGAAATCAGCCAGCAACTCTGTAGCATCTATAGAGTAACGCTCTGCAGCTTCCAGAACGAAGTCCAAAATGATAGCCCATATCTTGTCCGTTACGGACAACTCGAGAGTGTCATTGGTAACCTCTGTAAAGAGACCACCAATGGTTTCATACGCTTCAAATCTCTTCACTGTACACAAGATGTTATACTGCATCATTGTCAAAGTGAAGCTAGCAATTTGAGCGGCAAAATGTACAGACTGGCATTTGCCAAAGTTCAGCAAGGTTTTACAATCCTTGTATGCAACTTCAGTTGCCCATCGTCTGGCATAAATACGATACGCTTCAAGGAGGCTAAGAGAAAGGTCTGTAGTCAACAACCCATTCCAGTTTCCATTGCGTCCTCGCTTGCAAAAGAACAAACGGACTGGCACACCATCCAACTTAACGTCCATTGTACAATAGGTACAGCGAAGCATTTTGTTGTGTTTGCATGCCTTTTCCTTATGCAAGTGCTTGATGATTTGCTTGGCATTCATGCTACCATGCTTCGTAGAATAGTTGGTTTTGCCCAGTTTTATCATGCCCAACAAATGACAGTTGACATGTCTGCTGGAAATGAAACGCACAAGCTTAGTATTTGTAAACCAGCTATCTACAAGCAGGTAGTTGAAACGAACACCTCGTTTGATAGCATACTTGACCATATCTATGGCCTTGTCTGTTTTCTTCATCAGGTATTCATCCACACGCTCTTTTACCGCTTGCCCTTCGTGGTCCCCGGTATAGCGAGCTTTGCGTTGCTTAGCAGTAAGCCCCTGAACCTTTTGCTTGTCCTTTCCCTCCTCACCATGAAGAGAGAAATCAAGAAAGAGTTGGCTAACTCCATCGGACAACATCATGGTCAGACATTTATAACCAAGGATGCTCTTTTGATGAACATGAGACCAAATTCTTCCTATGAGTTCAGTCGTCATGCCTGTCTTAGGTGCATCAGTATCATCAATAATCAAACAAACCGGCTTGTCATGATGAACGGTTGTGCTGCTTGATATCTTCTTTATCAACTGAAGATTCATTGCATACAGTAACTTGCGCCACTTGACATTACCATCATTCATAAAACGATAGAACATGTCTTTATCACAATTGAACAATTTACTCAAGGACGAGTTTGAGTATCGACTCGCATTCTTGACTACGAAAAAAGGGAAGAGCATGAGGAGGTTGAGTACCTGCAAAGTGGTGAACTTGCAGTTCTCTTTCTTCTCTACTCCAATCTGGCTGGAGCGTATATTTATATGTTCCATCACACCCATAATGCACTTAATTGCACGATTGTCATCATTTTTTGCGAAAAAGCTTCGCAGATCTGAAATTATTTTTGTATATTTGCTCACGGCTTTGAAGTTTTATCTTTATTCTTTAGCGATTATAAATATACTCATTTTCAGTGAGTTACACAAGCTTTACGTTAAATCGATGTGGAAAAGTAACCAACTTCTCGTTACGGAATTCGGGTCGGTAATATCGGAGAGTATCTTGCGCCGGATAGCGATACCTGCATTTTCCGCTCCATTCAACCGCTTGATATCAAAAAAACGCCATTCTGCGCCCATTTCACGCATACGTTCATCCCAAAATGTCCTGCACATTTCCACCGATATTATTGGCTGCATTTTCATTCATAAAAAGCGTGTTCGGCGGGCATTTTCAATAGTTCGGCAGCCTCCCCGGTCTTTCCGCTACGAGCCAGACATTCGGCTTTGATCAGGTACATTTCTGCCGTAGTCATACCGATAATACTACATGTACCGTAATAAAAAACGGCTATACGTATGACACCAGGCAGGTTTCAACCATTGCTGGTCAGACCATTTGATACAATTCGGACCGTTTGTCCTTCCACCTCGATGGTATGAAGAATCCCCGAGGCAAAATCAAAGAATCTTGTAGTCATTGTAAAATGAATCCAGCGGGCATCGTTCTCTTTGTCGAAAAGAAAGCTGGTAAAACGATCAGAAATAGGCACATTACCACTATAATCCAGTGCATTGAGATTCGGCAAAATATAACTCTTCATATTCGGGATCAGTTCAAGACCTCGATTATTCACTCCTACTGCCATCTCTTTTGCCGTAACCGTCCGTTCGATATGGCAGTCGGTCGGATCAGCAAAATGGTATTCGGTGGAGGAAACAATTCATACAAAGGATCGTTTGAAATCGACCAGAGTATGATGTGCCTCAAGGCAGCCGATGCATTGGATAAAAAACTGATTCGTAATTTCCCCGATAGAGGGGTCTACACGGGCACGGAAAGCCTGAATAGTCGGTACGGTCGGCCGAAAATTATGTTTGAAATCAAAGTTGTACGCCCTGCTTCATTTCAAAGCACTTTCAGCCAGTTCCAGATCTTCGTAAATACGGCCTGGGTATAACCGACCGTCTGACGGGCAGGAATACCGTTTATCGGTATTCTCCCGATATCCGATGCCGGGAGCATCTTCCTTCCAAACAGTACTGGGTCAGAAGCATAAAATGATAATAAGCCCTTCGAAACAGGCCTCGCCTTCCACTTGACGATGGATATTTTTCGTAGTCTGAATCACTTTATCTAGATTTTCCAATACGGTATTGAATGTATAAATCCGTTTCAGGAAGGAGTCCACAATATATTCATGCCAGCTTGGTCATCTAATCGATCTTTATTCCAACTATATACTTCATAAGGGTAGGAAAAGCCCCTGCATCCCGACATACCAAAATTCAGGGTCTAATTCCACAGCATCGCCCAACAACATTTGCCAATACATATAAAGGCTCGGTTATTGTAAAAGATGAATAAGAAGCATCAATCGTCAGGTACAGATCAGGACTTCCCCATCATTCCGTAAAGCTGATCCATGTGATAGATATAGGCACTTCCCGATTTATTTGGTGTCTCATCGAGAAAATTATCGCACGAGCAGAACAGGGTTACTACTCCGAGCAAAAATGTAATTAATAATCTATTGTTCTTCATATATAAATGCTTTTATTCGTTATTTTACCAATTTTTGAAATTCAATCTTAACCCGAAAGTAAAGGTAGGTATCGGTTTTATATTGCCCACCGTATAGTCGGGATCCATGTCTTTATTAGCACTCCATATCACCCCGAGATTGCTGGCTTGTGCATATACATTTACCCGACGGAATACATTTTGGCGGATAACCAACGCCCGGCAGGTCATACCCCAGATAGATTTCATTGAGACGGATATGATCTCCTTTGATATAGTAACTGGTAAAAGCGCGTACTTATACTACGCAGATCAGAAGTGTACATAGACCGATAGACCGGATAATTGTCATCGGTAAACAAGGGATAAGCCGTATAGGAAGACTGGTTTTGATATCCCTGATCATATACCTCGAACGATTTGTCCAGTTGTTTCGAAAAGGAAGCGGAGGTTAATCCGATACCGATAGCATCTCCACGTCTGACATAGTATCCGAATCGGCCGGTAATCATAAAAGAAAACGTCAATCCTTTCCAGGTAAATTGGTTAGAAAACTCAGATTACTTTTAGGGTAGATGTTCCTATGTAGTACATCCAATTATTATCGGCCAGGGTTTCTCCTTGCAGCCTGGAAATTTGGTCCCTGTTATGAAGTTGCTCTGTCGACGACAATCTCTTGTGTACCGTCTTTCCCCTGAAGAATGATAAAACCTTCGGAGGTATATCCTGCTGGTTTATATGCGAGCTGTACATCGATAGGATATCCTCGATATAGCCGGGATTAGATACCAAATAGGAAGTGAGCAAATTATATTTTTTCACCTCATTGTGGTTATAGGCATAATTCAAGGTTCCCTGCCATTTCAAATCACCCGCAATACAGGTTCGAACCGACCGACAACTCGGATTCCCCGATTGAGTACTTCCGCATTATTGAAAGTAGCCGAACTTACTCCTTGGGAAATGACAAGAATAGTGGCTTTCGAGAGGACATCGTAAGAATACTTGTTGTAAAATTCGATGCTTCCTGAAAGTTTATGACCGAACAGGGCGGCATCCAAAAACCGATATTGTAAGTGCGCGATTTTTCCCAGGTTAATGTAGAATTACCTCTTGCCGAAACAGCATTATAAGCTTCGTTAGCCGTAAAAGTGATATTGCCCGGATAAACCGCCAATGTAGTAACACTCGAAGTCCCTTTTTTTACCGGCCGCCACACCGGAAATACCGTAAGATGCCCGAACTTTCAGCAGATCTACCCAAGAGGCCATCGAGATGAATTTTTCACGGAAAGTAACCAACTGGCCCTATAGACCAAAACGGAGAAAATTTATCCCGCTGTGTTTTGATTGAAATTGAAGCATCCGTACGGAAACTGGCGGTCAGCGAGTAACGTTCATCATAAGTATAGGAAGCATTCGCATATACCGAGAAAAAAGCGATCTTCTATATTTTCTAAACTGCCTAATGGTTCATAGGGTATACGGGTATTTACACCGAAAATATTTTTTATTATAGGTTATGTAATCGGGAGTAGTAACTACCGAATTGGTATATTTATTGAACCCATAACGGGTGATTTCCGGCGTCACCTCTGTAGAAGCAGCCAGAATTTCCGTACCGGCAAGCAAAGTCAGAATATGTTTATCGGTTGTAAAAAGTATAATCGGCTTGGGCTCGTAAATTATAGCCCTCGTAGATATTCCCTGCGTCAGAGAAAACACCACCGGCAGGGAAATAAGATGTATACTTGTCCGATTCGGCATTCAGTGCGGAATAGGTGTTGTACAAATTGCGTACATAAAAGATTCGGCGTCATAAAAGATATGATTCTTATACCGTTGCCATTCATATTGGCCTTTAGCACTGAGGTTAAGTCCCCAGGTTGTTGCATAACTGAACCCTCCTTGCAAACGATAATTCATCGTATTGGTTGTATTATCGGTATATCGACGGTCCTCTACCGGATTATATAACCAGCTTGACGGAGTTTTTCCTTCATATTCGGAAAGTAAAATGGGTTCGTATACAGTAGAATGAGTAGAAACATGGGTATATTCACCGTTATCGTCTACCAAACGTGTCCAGGGACTGATATATGTTTTAAGTTCTGAAACACTTGTACCGTTATTTTCCTTTTTGTAAAAACGGTATTCAGACTGACATCGAAGGTCAGATTTTCGTCAATTTTGCACTAGTGGTCAGATTAAGCATCACCCGCTGATTATCGTTGCCTTTCAGATACCCTTTCTCCTTGTCGTAAGAAGTGGAAAACGAATAATTCATTCTTTCATCAGAGCAATGACTGTACCGATACCCATTCCCTTAGACATCAAAGCCACGCCAATAGGAATAGCCGTTTCTGCACGTATGTAAAGCGGAATACCCAGTACAGCTGCAACAGGGATGGCAAAGACATTGTCCGGTCCAGCGATTTTCAGTACGAAATCCTGTGGCATGTATCCATAAATGCCTGCACCGAGGGCGACACCAATCAACAAGTATCCCATGATAGGACGCAGGCTTCCCCAAGCACTGGAGAACGCTTCCTTCAGCTTTCGTTTTAGCGGCCATGCCCGTTTATTTTCTCCCGGTTCATCGTTCCCGCCTTTCAACCGGACATTCTTGACATATTTCTGCATCCCTGCTTTTTCAAGCACAAAACCGAACAATACCGAGGCTATAAACGCAAGGATAAAATAGGTTATCATTGCCTTTACACCGACCATCGCTCCGAGCATACCGATGATGATAGGATTAAGCAACGGTGAGGCAATCAGGAACGACATCGTACTGCCGAAAGGTACACCGGCATTGAGGAACCCGACGGTCATCGGGATGGTGGAACAGGCGCAGAACGGTGTCAGCGCACCGAATCAGGCTGCCATCACATTACCAAAAATGCCGCGTCCCGAAAGCCATTTCTTGATTTTTTCCTGCGGGATGTACATCAGGATGATTTCCACTGCCGCACTGATCAGCATGAACAGCGCAATCAGCTCAAACGTGATGAATACAAAGTATTCCAATGTTACAATTAAAGAGTTCATGTATGAATGATTTTATGAATTAAAAACTAAATCAGATTATTGAATTATTTGTCATTTTCAAAAGTTAATTTCCGCAACAACTATTAGATGGATTACGCTCTGTTTCCGATGGACAGCACGTCGCCGGCTGGGGCGAGCCGCAACAAGAAGACGGTTCTTCTGCGTTATCACTGTTTTCGATGTTTCCGCAGCAGCCTGAAGGAGTTATTTCCGTTTGTGATTGTGTAGAACAGCACCCCGAAGAAGTTGTTTCCCCTCTTCTGCCGACAAAAAGCAGTGCGGCTACTATCATTGCATTGTAAGAGGCAAGGAAACAAAGTCCGTCGAGTTCGGTGCGAAGGTCAACAACATACAGATAGACGGCATATCGTTCATCGAACACCTTTCGTTCAAGGCTTTCAACGAAGGTATACGCCTGAAGGACTGCATCCGCATGCAGCAGAAGCTCATGAATGTGAGGGTAAGATGCGTGGCTGCCGATTCCATATATGCCAATAATGCCAACAGAAAGTTCTGTACAAAATATGGAATATCCACATCCTTTGTACGCAAGGGAAGGGCGGCCAGGGATGAATCCTTGAGAAAGGTTCTCAGAAGTGAACTCTCCAAAGAAAGGGCCACCAGGCTTGAAGGCAGCTTCGGCACTCAAAAGCAACATTACTCACTCTCAAGGATAAAGGCACGGAACAGGAAGACGGAAATCCTTTGGATTTTCTTTGGAATACATACGGCAAATGCCATACTGATGATAAATAAGGTCAGGAACAGAGCGCTGAAAGCAGCATGATATGATTTTAACGAAAAAATCAGAAGAGGTCGTCAGACTTCTTCCGGAACGTCATGTCCTGCCTATAAGAGTATATGGGAAAATACAGAAAAATGACAATAAAAATGACATATGAAGTGATTATACTGGGGCATCTTCATATGCCATTGTATTTTATAATTTTTTAAGTTTTCCCCCATTCCATTCCTTCTTTCAAAGGGACATTTACTGAATGTTGAATATCGATACTTTTTCCCTCGAATACGGATTTTCCTATGACCGAAAACCAATCTTCAAACAACTCCACTTTCTCTAAATGCCTCAAAACCTGCTCATCCATCATACATTTCAACACGTCCTGCATATAATCGCTCCCAATATTCACTTCTGCAGCATAAACATTAAAAAATGCATAATCGCCTTTAGATCTTCACTGTTCGTCACTGTCTGCAATAATGCAACACTACGCAGTAAATTCTCTTTATACAATCTGTTCCGCACGTCACAAATATACTTTTTGCCTTCATCTGTTTCCTGTAATATGCAATTCTTTACTTTGCCATCTACAATCCCAATGATAAACCGTCTGTATTGTCTGAATTTGTTTTTCCACTCTCCTTAGAGAATCCGCTATGACATTCTTTTTCTCTATCCCACCCTCCAACAATGTATTTCCATAAGCATATCGGACCAAATCCTCTTTTGCCGATTTTGATTCTATCGTCTGTAATCCTAATACCTGTCCAATCTCTTCAGACAATACCCTACACAACAATTCACCTGCCATTTTCTGACTATCAAAATCAATAAAAGAACCATTATCATCTAAACCATTTAATAAATAATAGCGTTCTCTTTCCTCTTTCCATAATCCATGACCAATATTTATACGACAATGCAAAAATCTCCCCGGTTGCTGGATGGAAAATCAAATTATTTGCTACAACAGGATCGCTCAAATCATATGCAATCAAAGCCTTAGGTGTCACACTCGAGACATCATTCTCCAACTTTCGTACCAGCAAGGCATCTTTGTATCCGATTCCTTCAAAAACTTTATTCCAATACCTCACGGCTTTTACAATATATGAAACCATCTGTCGGGGAAAGATTGCTCAACATAAAATACCAACAGTTCTCTGGCAAAACCTTTTTGACCCCTATTATAATTCTTTTTCTTGTCCTTGGGAATCTGTAAACGCCAACGAACAAGTAACGAGTCCTGCTCAACTCCATATGGATATTTCCCATAAACCGAATACTTTTACAGAACGAAAACCCTTGTGCATTTCCTACAGTTTTAGTAGACATATTATCCTGAGGCAACAACCTTAACATTCCTCCCAGTTCCACTGTTATCGTACCCTCAATCCCTTTCACTCCCGCTGCGTTCATCGGATAAACATACGAAAACTCTTTATTAAACGTAAAAACGACTCCTTCGTCATTAGCCACAATTTCAGTCAACTCCATATCCTCGGGTCTCCCTCAATTGCGGGAACTTAACCTGCGCCCACTTTCTACCTTTAGTCAACACATCTGTCAAATCAATAACATACCTTCCACAAATAGAATCTACGGCAACAATATCAAAAACGTCCGATACCGGCTGCATATTTGAATCCTCAAAGACTTTTGCCAAGGGATGCTTGGGGGATACAATTCGTTCTTGATATTTATCTTGACAAAAATATATTTTATCATTTTCTCCCAAAACGGAACTGGAATACACCCACAGAAGGCAAAGGACGCGCCACCATTTCTGCACCTTTATTAACTTGTGCAACATATACAAAATCACGTCCAAACAATGATTCTGTAAGTTCCAAATAAACACGATTCTTATGCTGATGCACCGTCAATATCCCCAGCTTGCTTACAAGCCCTTTCTGTTGCCTGAAACTATCGTAATTTTGTAATTGCCCCCGCTACATTACTAACAGAGAAGAGTAATACCAAACAAATATTTATAACTATTCTACACATCTCTTTTACTTAATACAATTTCTAATCCCTACAATAACGCTTTCCGGATAAAATTTATCAGTTACCGTATTCCTATATTTGACAGCCAATGCCAAAATTTCCTGCAATTCCATTTCTGCCCATATTGCAATTCGACAATCAGACTTTTTCCCATTCTGCGCTAATTGCTTTAATCTCCAGATATATCGCCGTTGCAATGTTTTGCGTTCCTCTGACACCGGTTCATTAAGTTCCCATTCTCTAAACAACGAACTTCTTACTTGTTTTAAATAATCTCCCCAAAGAATACTTTTTCAAACAAAGGAGAATCCAGTTTATCCAATAATCCGGACACAACCGACCAACAGATGCTTTCCCAGTTCATTCGTTCGTCAATACCGTAATAAGAAAACATATCCTGTCGAAACAACCAATGCTGAGGAGTAAAAGCATACTGCTCTAAAAAAATCATAAGCTACTTGCTGACGTTCCATCCCCACAAATTCCCATTTCTGCCCCAATGAATCCCGCTTTTTCTGTTACGCCCCATAAATTCCTCAGTACTTGATTAATATACCCCTGATAGCGAATTAACATCCCCTATACCTTGAACTCATCACCTTCTTTGCCGCCTCATCCTGCTCTTTCATCCAAATGGGCATCTGCAGCAACCGCTGCATATTCTTTTTATTCCCAATTCATTAACCTCCATCTGATTGAATCCCAAATCTTCACTTTGGCAAAACACGTCTGTTTTATCAATACCTCCATACTGATACAAAGGATTTTGCGCCATTGAATCTACCCATTCCCACAACCTCTTACGGGCAACCTCTTCACTCGGGAAATAACGATATCCCCATTCTATTGCAAAACAATCATACTCTCCCACTCGAGGTATCAAATCATCCAACGATACATCATCTTCTGGCTGGACGGCATAATTAAAACGCATATAGTCCATTATGGATGCCCCATGACCGTTATTTCTCAAAAATTCTTTATCACGCAAAGATACTGTAGAAAAAACGCTACTTCCTCTAAAATTATGCTTCAAACCTAATGCATGTCCTACCTCATGACATACAACATACTGTATTAATTTCCCCAAAGAGTATCAGGTAATACGATTCTTCTGGCTAAAGAGTCTACTGCGCCCGCTTGACAAAATACAGTTCTTGTACTAAATCAGAAATACTATTAAAAAATCCCGATATGACTACATAAAATTTCTCCGAACGGGGGTCTACGGAAGATGGTCCATAAGCATTTTTTAGCGGAGATGTCTTATAAGAAATATAAGCATAGCGAGCATTATCAACAGAAAAAACAGAATCCTCTGCATAGGTCGGTTCTGGTCTTGCCAAAATGGCATTCTTAAAACCGGCACGTTCAAATGCCGGTTGCCATGCTTCTACAGCCCTCTTCACATAAGGATAAAGCCAGGTAGAATTTGCTTATCAATATAAAATACTATCGGCTTAATAGGTTCCACCAAATCACCGCCAAGATACGCTTCCAACTGTTCTCTATGCGGCACCAACTTCCAGCGCGATATGAACTCACACTCTCCTTTGTCATACACAGCATTATCGTAATTCCTTACTTTATTGGTAAAATAACCTACTCTACCGTCAATCATTCGCCCCTCCATCGGTATTTTATCTAACAGACACAATGATACACCATATTCCCACCGGGTAGGCTCTGATTTTACAGAAGGATCTGGAAAAGGTGAAACAGACATACAGGTTCTCACAAAACGAATCGTCAGACTCTTAGCTGCCGGGCACACCTCTTTCAAGAAAGAACTCCCTGGGACATAGGTTCCTATACCCAAATCCATTTCAAAACGTCCTAAGCCAAAAAAGGATTCATTTTTTCTAATAAATCCGTGATATCTACCAATGCTTCATATTCATCCCTTGCCACCACCTTCAGACATTCCACCACTGCCCCTTCTCCTTTTTGCTTCACAATATCGCTCACGCCCCACTATTGCCATGAAACAATATCTTGCATAAATGGTTGTAACATCAAAATATCATCACCTCGTTTTTCAGACGAAAATACATACATCAATCTATCCCCACCATATCCATACCGTTGTTCTGAATATCTTGTTTGACAGGCTGAACCTTTCAACAGAGTTGTCGTTACTAAAAATCTCGTCCATACAGAGTATCGGCTATTTGCCAATAATACCTGTCACCTATTTCATAAATAGGCAACAACCCTCCGTAATATTTAGAAGCTTGACTCTGACTCAAAAATCTGATATTCGAGGAAGCTCCTCCCCCCAAAACAATTCAATTTTCCACACCCGCACAGGAACAAAACTATCCCCAAAACAGTCTTAACACTCATATCAAAATCAATTTGTCGGATGGAAAGAAATAGCCTATATCAACGATTCCTTCAAAACCCTTATACTCATAAACTTTTTGATTTCCGTCCTCTTTTAACACTTCACCACTTGGTTTCAATCTCATTTCAACAAGAGAAGCCGTCTTGTCTGCATGTTCTATTGCCAAACCCAGCCAATATGGCTGATCTTCCATAGTCAGTGACATTGACCCCCAATCCAAACTCATTTCTGCAATACGTTCATGCCGGAACTTCATCTTTGTAATTCTACTGGACGGATCAGGATATTCATAAATCTTTGTTTCCAAAAGGTACAAAACTATTCAAATCCACTCTATAAACTTTATTGCCGGAAGCATAAAAAAAGATATTGTTAAAATAACAAGAAGATGCAAAGTGCCAGGAATCCTCGTCTCCTGCCGATGGCATAAAAAGTATAATAACCGGAACAACGAGCTCTATCGCCATTAGATAGTCCATCATTACTGAATTCATATATATGCCATTGAGCCGAACCCTGTTTACGTCCCACAGCCATGCCTTTCATCGATGCTCCCAATCCCCCAAAAGAGTGAACTCCCATAAACAAAACATCTTGCAAACCGGTCTCATCAGGATTAAACACATTGGGATATTCGGGCACCTCTGCAATTCGTTTCAAGCGAGCTCTGTTGGAAGAACAGTTCACATTATAATACTGCAACTCACCGTTCCTCACTGTTTCACCATATAGTGTAGGGAGGATTCTCCCAACGGTCATACCACAAAAACGATTTTGCATACGGTCATAGGCAATCACTTGATGGTCTACCGTTAACAAAGCATTTGTCAAATAATAATCTGTTCCTAAATCTGTTGCCAACTTTATCGGATAAAATATTGAATATTCTGACCAGGTGGCATACCACATTTTCCGTTATCTATAATCAACTCGCCTTGATCGGCCTTCACAAATTCCGGTTTTGCACTTCCTTCCAATCCCAACAGCATCTCTTTATAGTCGTAAATTGTTTCAAGTGTCCGTGAATCCATCATACGTCCTCCTTCATTCGTCAGCACATAAATCACGGTCTTTGTCTCTAATTTCCCGGGACTCAAAGCCGGATTTACCTCCAAGGCTCTCGGTTCCCCGGGGATCTCTTCTCCCTACCAACAGATGCTGATAAATATCCTTATAGACAGTAGCTCCTATTCCTGAACCATCAACCGCACCCAAAACAGACTTCCCTACTTGATTCTGCAAGACAAACCAGGCATTTTCAAGAGGATTTTCTATTTTCAGAGTCACTTCTTTGTGGGTCGTTATCCCTAAAACCGTATCTGTTACAGCAAAACGGAAACTCATATTCTCTGTAGTACGACTATTTATCTGACTGTATAATCCTTTTGTCTTCGCACACCTTCCACACTGAAGAGCCGCTCACCTCTTTTGCCTCCACAAATATGTCAGATTGCCATTATCCTCACGAGCACTCTGCTTCACTTCCGGTCGTAAAACCACCTTGACAGAATCCTTGTTTGCCACCACGACTTCTACAACTTCCGGCAAAACGACAGTCAGTTCATTAATCTCCTTATAATTATAATTACCCAAGTCATCGTAGCAAGCACCCAACAACAATCCCATTATTATTGGTATATATTTAAAAACATTATAATTTTTTCACCATAACCAATTCTCTATATTATATTAATAATCAAGGGAATATTATTTCATTACCCTCTTCATCCAAAATGGCAGGATTTGTTAGTCGGTATTCTTTTATACGCCTCTCTGACTAATGCCCTATTATTTGATGTATTCCAATAGAACCATAAGTTCCTTTAAAGAAATCAAGCATAAAACAATACTTACCATCACTATAAGCTCCAAAATAATTATTCCACCCTACCGGCTTCAAACGAAATTCCCCACAATTTCCAATTGCTGACCTTCACATTTCCCCAAATCAAAATCATGTAAGGGATTCTCCGTATCGATACCTAAAGTCACAACGAAACGACTATCCGTTCGTTCCGGACGTTTCACTTTAACAACGACATAAGTTTCGTAAGCACCGGCAGGTAACTCTACATATTCCGGGAATGTTATATCCGGCGCATTCTGTTCACTTATCAATTTAAAACAACATTTCAGTGCTTCAGCAGAAGCTTCGCCCATCAACTCTAGCTTCAACGAATCATTTTTTGAGTAACTCCATTCAAATAATCTTCATCAGTGAAATAGACATAATGTTGAACGGTAATGTTTAATTTAGAGGTATTCTCAAAATTAATACGCGGGCGTTCCCCATATTTTTATTATTTCACTCGTGTTACATGCATACAGCAAACAAAGTATCCCAAGTATGAAGATATTTCTTTTCATTTTCATAATTCATTAATTGCTATTACCAAAAACTAACTCATCATCCGGTACCTGTGGTACATAATTCTCTTTCTGCATACCTGCTGCCAAAGGACAGTGGTAAAATTGCCTGTAAAAAATGCCTTTTTATAGAACCAAAACAGCTGACCTTCCCCATAAAAACTCCTTTTGATACTCTTTTCATCAATTCATTCACTCGCATTGTCTTGGTCATATCATACCCCGGACGACTGTCCAAACGGTCATACGCCTGTCCTCCTTGAATATCCAAATTCTCAGGGATAGCCCGGAAATGTCTTACTTCATTCAACATTTTCGCACTTTCCTCCGCATCTTTCGTACATTCTGCCACAATATAATACATCTCCGGCAAACGAATCAGCGGCATAATCTCAGCTCCGTCATACTTCCCGACATAACCGCTCTGATCGAATTTTCTCAACGACAACTTACCTTCTGATGTTTGGAAATAGTAATTGTTCTGCCGGAAATCGGTAGCATAACCGCTGCCCTTTTCGTATAATTCGTCTATCGTGGACTGTAATGCATATAAGCGATCGGATGCTTGCATCCCCAAATCCAATTCCACGAATTTTCCCAATTCATATACATGCAATGAAAAGATATGTTCCGGGAATAATATTCTGTTACTCGTATTAGACTCCATCAATCTAAAATGCCCACTCTCTATCACAGCCTTGGCATAATTACAAGCCAATTCCTTGCTTGCATCATCCCCCTTATACAGATACACTCGCGCCAACATAGCCCTTACAGCCCAAATATTCATACGCAACTGTCGTAGCACAAGAAACGCATCACGTTTTTCATTATATTCATCCGCACCGAACAATTCGTTATCATGTTTTTCCAATAATGATTCCGCCAGTAACAGGTCATGAAGCACAGAATCCACCACTACCGATGCCGGTAAACGCGGTGTAGCATATTTGTTCATCTGCGTCCGATAACAGATGGATTTTGCATCAGGATTTTCTTTATACACCGGACCAAACAGACGCAACAAATCAAAATGCAGGAATGCCCTCAAACCTAAAGCCTCCCCTTTATAATTTCATAATAATGCTCATGTTTTAGAACTTCACGGTTAACCTCTGCAAAATGCAACAGATTATTAATATTCGCAATAATATTATACCCTTTCTTCCAGATAGCATCCTTTGTGTTCTTATATTCTCCTTGATAATTATACAATTCGCTTGCAACAACGGTATTATCATAACGTTTCGCCAAAAAATCAGCAAATCCGTAAGTCAAATTTTTCCCGTATAAATCCTGACTTCCCATATCAATATAAAAACCTGTCAGGACATCCTTAAATCCGAACTCCGTACTGAAAATATCCTCCTCTGCACAGATGTCTTAGGCTGACATTCAACCAATCCTGACATCCCGCTGTAAAGAAACCCAGCACCAATAATCCTATGTATATTTCTGTTCATAACTGTCCTATTTAAAATGCAACGTTCAAAGAGAATGAAAACTGACGGGCAAAAGGATAATCCAGTCCCCGCTCCTGTTTCACCGTTGACCAATAAAACAAATCCTCCATTCCCAAATTCATCGTTATCGAACTGAATATTGATTTCTTGATGAATGACGTATTGGTTTCATCCATACGGTATGTCAACGTCAAAGACCCAAACCTCAAAACGTTTTCATCCATAACAAAACGCGAGGACGCCTTTGTCTCCCGTTCCATTGATGGCATTGGTCCATGCTTTAAAAAGAAGCCTTGTCTCCCCGGCTGCTGCCACCTGGATTTCATCACCCTCCGGTCTGCATTATTCAGTAAATCCGCATTTTCAACTTTTTGAATCAAGGTTAAATTATACGTCTGTCCTCCAAATTTATAATTAAAACTCAAATTCAATCCCCAACCCTTTATATGAAAAACTGCTATTTATATTCCTCCATAAAGGGCTCGGTATTCCCGCATGGGACCTGGTCTGATGCGCTCCACACACCTGTCACCTGACCTGTCGTTCGCTTCACAAAATACCTCTTGTCCATTCGCCGGATCAATTCCCCAACGAACGCACAGCCCAAATTCTATTCATAGACTCGCCTTCTTCATAGCGGGGCAAAGGGAACATCTTTAAATTACTATCATTCAACTCGTTTACATGTCGCAAAGCTTGCGATATTTTCACCTAATTTATCAGTATTGTGCGAGCCGTTCACATTTACAACCCAATATGCAGCCTGCCTTATTATCCTGGTAGGGAATAAATGAAACCATCCATTCCAAGCCTCGATTTTTCAATTGTTCCCAAATTTTCAGATATTGTACCAAAGCCTACGGAAGGCGCCAGCGAAATATCTGTCAAAGCATTCTTGGTCGTCTTGAAAAATATTCTAGACGCGCTGTAATCCTACCTTTCAAAAAAACCGGCCTCCAATGCAAAGTTGGACTGAGCTGTCTGTTGCCATTTCAAATCAGGATTTCCCAATCCCACCAATGTTGCGCCTGTTGCATCTGATGCCAGATAAGGTTTCAACAACGTACTATAGGTATACAATTGCTGAGCCTGATAAGGTGCAAAGCCCTGTGTTCCGGTTGTTCCATGGGAAACTCTCAATGTTAACTCTGACAACCAGTCTGTATTTTTCATAAAATCTTCATTCACAAACGTTCCACTTCGCTCCTACAGACCAAAAACGGAGCAAAACGATTATCGCTACCAAATTGGGAGGAACCGTCAGCACGGATATTAAAATCTATACTATAACGATTATCGTAAGAATAATTAAAACTACCCACCCAACCGATTGCACGACTGGTATTTTCGCTACCGGTCATCTTTTCGCTATATTTTTTTCAAAAAGGATATTATCCATCTTATCATTAGGAAAGCCGGTCACCAAAGCTCCATAATAACTGTTTTGCGCATCGCTCAATGTCATTCGCGCATTCAGGCTCAAAAAAAAATGGACGAAAATATCTTATTATATGAAGCGGTCAAAGCCACTTCATAACTGAATCCCTTCGATTCTGTCTGATTGAAATCTTCTTAATTCCCGGGTCTGTAATTCCGTCAAAAGCCGTATGCTGCGCAGGACGGAACACCTGGGTCTCTCCTGTACTTTTTTGATTGCAACGTCTCCTACAATCGGAGTTCATCTATCGGACGGTATTCCAACTGAAACAAATTGCGCACACGGAACTCTGTTTTTTTATCCAATGAATGCAATGTTGCATTATACATAGGATTGTACACACTTTTAAAAACTCCGGGTAAGAAGTTACAGGAGGCGTTATTTTCTTCAGCACCACTCATTTTCATCGACCTCTCTCCAATACGGATTCAACTCTGTATATTCACGGAATGACCCGTAAGGAGAATTATTACCTGTTGCATTATCAACAGTCACACTATTTTTAAACGGAAATTCTTTACCCGATAAATCAAATCCAACGTTGCCGTCTGGGTATTGCGGTTGGACCCCTTCATAACGCCAATTGTGTTATTCATGCCGACATAGAGCTTATACCTCAATGCCTGATCTCCCCCTTCCAATGTGACGGTATGACGTTGCGAGACGCCGGTATGTAGTGGTTTTGACAACCAATAAGTATCAACTCCTCGTTTCACCTCCCGCATATAATACTGATAAATTTCCAATGGGGCTAAATCCTTCTCTTCATCATAATATCCCGCCAGTTTTTCTACTTCCAATTTTTCCCTTGCATTCAGCAGATTATAATCAGACAAATCAGGCACCTCTATTCGGATTTCTCCTCCATACGCCACTCGCAAAACTCCTGCTTCCGGAGCCTTCGTTTCAATAACAATCACACCATTCGCTGCCTTGGAGCCATAAATTGCAGTAGCGGCCGCATCCTTCAATATCGTAATTGAAGAAACTCTATCCGGATCCAAATCATTCATGGTCTGCAATGAAATCTCAAATCCATCCAGAATCAGCAAAGGCTGGTTAGGGTAAGTGGCATAATCCCCTTCAACATCACTGCGTCTGTAGAAACCGTTGCTCCGGTGGGCAATGTTGCCTGCCCTCTCATTCGCAAATCCGGCAAACGATTAGGGTCAGAACCTGCTGCAATATTTTCTGCAATGCGAAAGCCCGGGTCAATTGCCGACAAAGCTTTCGCAATGTTGGTTTTACTGAACTTCTTCAAGTCATCACCTTTCACCACCGTCGCAGACCCGGTATAACCCTCTTTTTTGTCGCTCAAACATACCGGTCACCACCACCTCATCCATTTGCGTAACCTCTTCTTTCAAAACAACGCTCAGAAATTCCTGATTAGTATACACCAATTCCAGAGGCTTCATTCCGACAAAAGAAAAGACCAAAAAGTAATATCTTCCCTCTTAGGGAATTCAAAATGGAATTGTCCATTATTATCCGTTGAAAATCCATAATGCGTACCCTTTACCACCACTGTCACTCCTGGTAATACCCCCGTGACTATCCTTTACCACCCCTGGACAACAACTTTCTCCACCTGTTTGACAACGCTATCACCTGATAAAGGAGTCTTTTCAACACAATTGTCAACATATCGTTTTCTGTCGTATGTGCTATAGCAGGCTTCACACCCCACACGGACCAGCACAAACATACTATCAAAAAGCAATAAAAGAGCGATTCCTCATAATATTATACATAAATAAAACCAAATTAGGGACCGACCCTTACAATCGATCCCCGTAATAAAATGAAATGCTTCATTATTTCTCCATTAGTCGCAATTTAAACACACTGCCGGAATCTTCCACTCCCTTAAATGTCAACATCTTGGGTGCAGCAGCATTGTCAGCTTCAATCATGTATGCCTGTGCTGCCAGCATATCGATAAAAGCCTTGAATTGAGGGATGGCAAACCCCTCTCTTCCATACCATCCTATAGCAGGATGTTCAGTCAATTCTACAGCTGGGTCCATTTTTTATTCCTTTAAAAACAACCTGATTTCTCATTCCGGCAACAGCTTCAATCGTAACCAATAGATAACCATTTGCTACATAGAATTCTTCCGGAGCCCGATAAACAATATTTTGTATCTTTTCATGCCCTTATTTTGGGGTACGCAAAAGTTTTTTTAACTATGTTTGTCAAAAGAAAGAAGAATCGGTCTGGAACAACAAGTATTGTTGTTGCAGAGAAAACAAAGGGCATTTACAAAGAGTTAATTACTATTGGTGGCCAAAGATTCAAACGAAATAGATAGTCTCGTAAATGCAGGTCATGAATGGATTTCAAAAGAAGAATCCCGGCGCCATCCACAACTCGATTTGTATGGTGAGGATCGTGAAGCGTGTGACCGTGAGCGAGAAGAAGTCCGCCGTGTTCTGTCCAATGTCAGCAACATCCTTCTCAACGGATGCGACTTGATATTAGACCGCACGTTTGACAGGATTGGTTTCAATCGTATTGACGATGATGTATTCCGCAAGCTTGTAAAGGCTCGTTCGGCATATCCAACAAGTAAGGCTGCTACGGTGGAATATCTGAAAAACCACTTTGACGAAGATGTGGATCTCTCAGAAATCTATCGCTATCTTGACAAGCTTAGCGACCATCAGCACGAAATAGTACAGGATATAAGCGTGCGCCATACGGCGAAACTGTTCGGTGGAAATATCGGTGTGCTGTTCTATGATGTCACCACACTTTACTTTGAAGCGGATTATGAGGACGAATTACGTAAGACAGGCTTCTCGAAAGAGGGACGTCACAGTAATCCTCAGATCATACTCGGCCTGCTTGTAAGTTTGGGCGGTTATCCGCTTGCATATTGCATCCATGAGGGCAACAAATATGAAGGCCACACGATGCTGCCGACGATAAATGAGTTTGTTAGTAAATACGGTTTGGAAAACTTCGTTGTGGTGGCTGATTCCGGTCTGATGAACAATGCCAGTATATCGGAACTTGAGACGCACGGTTACAAGTATATAATAGGTGCGAAGATAAAGAATGAAAGTCAGGAAGTCAAGAACTGGATACTGGAACAGCCCAAGCGCGACTGCCAGATGGTTGAATATGACAAAGAAGGCGGACGTCGTCTCTTGATCGGCTATACAGATGACCGTGCAAAGAAAGATGCCTATAACCGGGAGAAGGGAATACGCAGGTTGGAAAAGGCTTACAAGCATGGTGCGCTCACGAAAGGTAACATCAACAAAAGAGGTTACAATAAGTTTTTATCCATGGATGGTGAAGTGAAAGTAGCCATCAACTATGACCGTATTGCCGACGACTCCAAATGGGACGGTCTAAAAGGATATCTCACCAATACTAACATACCAATACAAGATGTTTATGCTGCATACCACAACCTTTGGCACGTAGAACGTGCCTTTCGTATAGCCAAATCAAAGATAGAGATACGCCCCATGTTTCATTTTACACGCAAACGCATCGAGGCTCATATATGCATCTGCTTTGTGGCTTTGAAAGTATACAAGGAATTGGAGCGTATGCTGAAAGTCTCAGAGATTAAGATGAGCGTAGACAAGGTGCTTGCATTGGCTAAGACAATCACAACCATACAAATCAAACTACCTCTGAACAAGGAGGTTTATACGCAAACCATGCTGATGGCAAGGCATCAGAAAATAGCTAAACTCTTTGACGAAGAATTTTGGGGTACGCAATGACGAAGTCAGGAGGTTCAATTTTTTTCTTTTTATTCCGATTTCGGGTTCTGTGTCGTCAGACACCACCGGTCGGGCATTCGGAAAATCTAACCGGACCCTCGTTCCTGCTCCAATGGTCTTCCGCCACAAAACCCTGCATCTACCGTTAGCGTAAACCGGCAAAAGAAAGGATAAGGAAAATTTACAGAATAAAAACACCGGATCATCTCTATCGAAGTATGGATAGCTGAGCTACTTTATCAGAATAATTTCCTGTAAGGCATTGATTTTGAAACCAATTTTTACTACAAAGAGATCGGAAAACCTCTGTTTCGTTGAAATTTATGGTTTCCAAGTCCGGTGGTGTCTGACAGAAACGTAACGTAAAGTTTTTTATACAACTGCCAAAGTTTTTGTCTAACTCTTAGGGTTCGCTTCAGTATCGAGACAGCTTGTTTTTTTATACCTGTACGATTTTACCGGACTTTACATACCATACATACCCCTCTACTTTAAATCCCATTTTCCGTAAGGTATTACAATAAAACGACCTGTTTCAAATATTTATTTTCCTCACTTTGTCCGAATTTATAATCGATGACGGACTACCGAACCGTTGAAAATAATTCGGTCCGGACGGGTTTTCCTGCCTCCGGGAAATAAAATATCCCTCTCATTCATAATATTATTTTCGGGTCCGAACCATTCAGAAGCTTGTGGGTTGGAAATATATGCTTCGATCTTCGCACAGTAAGCCTCCTTTTCCCGGATAGAAATCAATCCCTCCAAATAGGCTTGTTGAACAGCCTGTGACACATCCCCGGCATACCGGATGTGTTTAAAAATTTCATGCAATAATTTTCCTTCGTCGATCGCCGAAAGAGAAGCTTGCTGAGGCTCGGTATAGTCCCGGAATTTGTACTTGATACTGATTCTTTCTCCCGGTTGAAAAACCGGATAATTCTGAAAGAGTAACAGAAGTCTGACCTGCTCCGGCTTTTGAAGGGAAACACTGTTTTCTCCCAATGCGACCTGCATAGTTGCATTATCCACTAATTCGGTTTCAGCTAATACACTATAAATAAAAGCTCCGATATCCGACATCGAGATGCTACCGTCTTTATTGATTTTGGGAGAGTACGGACGTACATAAAGCTCGGTCTTGGCACGCGTCAGGGCAACATATAACAAGTTCAGGTTATCGATATAGGCTTTCAGGTGTTCGTCCAGGTAATCTTTTTTAAAGATGGTGTTCGTTAACTTGGAGGAATAGTTCAATGGAGCATAGTCTAATTGATTGAATCCTTGTTCGTTATTCATACACCAAATTCGTCTGACGGGCCGACACTATCCAGTTCCCAGCTACAGAACGGCAAAAGTACGAATTCAAATTCCAGTCCTTGGATTTGTGGATAGTTAAAATACGCACTGCATCGACTTCTTCGGAAGTGGTCAGTACTCTTTTACCCTGCTCTTTCTCCCACCAATCCAGAAATAAAGTTATACTATTGGAGTTATTGGTTTCATATTCATATATAATATCTTGAAACGCAATCAAATAAGGAATTTCTTCCGTTTCTTACGAAGTGAAAATTTATCCAGAATAGTTTCAATCGTCTCATATAAGGAATAAGACATGATTTTATTTTTTATCCAATTCAAAATCAGTTCTAAGACCTCGAATAATTCTTTTTCCCCTATTCCGGAAAAAGATATCGCAAATCCGATTGTTCTCATCCTGAATAAAAACCCGATAAAAATAAAGAATCTGGGTCTTATTGACCATATCGCAGGGATCTACCATATATTTCAGAATGGCGATGATAAATTGTATATAGGGAGTTACGACCAGACGTACAACGAATCATTTGAGATAAACCGATCGGGCCGGTCAGCTGTCTTATTGTATTCCATCAGAAAATCGGCAACCAGCGCACCTTCCTTCCCACCCCTCACTCAAAATAACGATATCTTTTAACTGTCCTCCCCTTTGCCGGATATCCCGAATGATTGCGATCAGGTCTGCCAGGATTATATTCCCCCCCCTTCTGCCTTTTGTCGGCCGAACACAATATCGACATATCCTTTTTTTTTTCCGGGGAATCTGTTGAAGTCCCTGGATAAGCTTCAGCTATCGTTTTTTCCTTTACTTCCCCACCTGCATCGGCAATGTATAGATCGGTCAGCATACCGACTGCTTTCTCAAAGAAGGTATTATTGAAATTTACGATTTCAGGGGCACTTTCACGCCAGTTATTTTTAAAATGACGGTATTCACTCCCAAGCTGCTGAATTGCCGCTCTACCTCGTTGGCCAGCAGACTCCAATCTCCGTTTCGCCAACGGTAGATACTTTTTTGCTTGACATCTCCCACAATCATAGTCCGGCACCCTTCCGATAAACTGTTTACCACCAGGGGGCGGAAATTTTTCCATTGCATCCCCGAAGTATCCTGAAATTCGTCGATCATCAGATGCTTATAATAATTCCCACACTTTTCAAATAAAAACTGACGTATCGTTATCTGCAATCAGCATATTCAGAATATGCGTCGTATCCTCAGCAACATGAGCCCTTTCTCGTCACAATAGGCCCTAACCTCCTGATAAAGGTCATTTAAAATCCCCAACTGGTACAAATTATCCGGACAGCATCCGGGCTGACAAATAATAGCTGTAATCCTGGTCGAACCGATTCAGAATATCCTGCAGGAGTTGCATAAGCCGGGGGCATATAGACCCGATGGTTGCTTTGCGGGAAGAAGTTTTGGTTACCCACGCCGCACTATCCTGAGCTCCACTTTCTTACGGTAGCCGTCGGTTCGTCGAAATTCCGGCAACCAGTTTATAAAAATAAGATACACATCCTGCCTTTCCACCTTTAAAGTCGGTTTGTTCAAGCCCTTCGCTCCGGATCAATCCGATCGCTTCCTTGTCCGATAGCAGCCTGCCGGCTTTCGTAAGCTTGAACGGTAGCGGTCAAAAAAGAGCGGTAATTCTTCAAAAAGTTCCTTATCACTGAATTTATCCAGAATATGCTTGTCAAAAAGCATGTAGTTCTCTTTTGAACAGTTCTTCACCGAGCTCGGCTATTTTTGATTTGATACTCCCGATTTTCCCTTCTACATTACTACTCATCAATTCACTGATCCAATTTTTCAATCCCGGATTGTCTTTCACCTGTTGCATGACTTTGTCGACAGCTTTGAGCAATACAAAATCACTATCCAATTCTACATTATAGCCCGGAAAGATGCCCAATTCCCTGGGTAAAAGCTTTGATAATGCGTTGAAAAAAACGATCGATCGTCGTCACTGCCAATCGTCCGTAATCATGCAA
>VOFB01001173.1_pt1 | contig 30000 bp, 71 predicted proteins | sample 5384141 | NCBI WGS metagenome assembly VOFB01 (sample SAMN12384721, study PRJNA508395) | human gut metagenome | isolation source: healthy gut A | host: Homo sapiens | reverse complement strand
CAAAAAACAAAAAACAGTGAAAAATCAAAAAGAAACAGAAAAGATTAAAGAGATTATAAGAAAGGAGACAGGTATTTATATTAAGAAAATGAATTCTAGAAATTTAATGAAAGAATTTGAACGATTTTATTATGTTATGGCAGCAGATTATTATAAGTGTTTAACAGCAATAACATATTTAGATGAAATAGAAACTGATTGTTTTATTTGTATAAAAGATGATTATCTATCAGATTTTGTAAGTTCAATGAGTGCTATGATGAACAAAATATTTAGTGATGAAGAAAAAGACTATTCAGATATAATGAATGGGATTTTGAGAATGTTAATTTCAGAAGATAAAATTGTTAATATTATAAAAGATGCTATGCCTAATTGGGTAGTATTAAGAAATAAGATAAAACCAGGATTAGTAAATATTGTTCCGTTATATGATTATTTAACTGAATATTATTTGAATTATTCATATAAATTTAATATAGAAGAAGATATTAAACCTTTTATAGAAGGTCTTAATAAATTATTTGGAGAATTAGTAGAAGATGAAGATTTTATATATACTTCTACACATTTAGAAGAAAAAGAAGAAATAACAGAGGAATAAATATTCAAGATAAGAGTTAGCTTTTAGAAGTTAGCTCTTTTTTTTTTTGAGGAAAGGAGCGAGAATGGGAAAGTGTCAGATAATTGCAATAGCAAATCAAAAAGGTGGAGTTGGAAAAAACAACAACTACATTTAGTTTAGGAGTTGCACTTTTGTAAACAAGGAAAAAAAGTATTACTAATTGATGCAGATCCACAACGGAGATTTAACTACTTGTATGGGTTATTATAATCAAGATGAATTGCAAAATACTATTGGAACATTAATGTCTGATACTATATATGATAATGATGTAAATGCAGAGAATGCTATTCTTCATCATAAAGAAGGAATAGATTTAATTCCTGCTAATTTAGATTTATCAGCAATAGAGTTTTCATTAGTTAATGCAATGAGCAGAGAGTTCACACTTAAAAATTCTATAAGAGATATTAAAGATAACTATGATTATATATTGATAGATTGTATGCCATCTCTTGGAATGATAACAATAAATGCACTTGCTTGTAGTGATAAGATAATAATTCCAGTACAGGGAGAATATTTAGCTGCAAAAGGAATGGGACATTTAGTTCAAACAGTTAAAAGAGTTCAAAAGCAGATAAACCCTAATTTGAAAATAGGGGAGTATTACTTACATTAGTAGATAAAAGAACAAATTTATCGAAAGATGTTAGAGCAAATTTAATCGACAATTATGGACAATATGTGAAAATATATGGTACTGAAATACCAAAAGCAATAAATACTGCAAAATCAACATCAACAGGAAAGAGTATATTTGAATTTGATAAAAACAGTCCTGTTGCAAACGCATACAATAATTTGGCAAAGGAGGTATTAGATAATGAAAGAACAAGACAAAAAGATGGTACTTCCAAAGTTAGATGATTTATTTACAATTCAAGAACAAAGAGATAATCCAGTTGTTGATGAGGTAAAGGAAATAGAACTATATAAAATTGAGAATTTCCAGACCACCCTTTTAGAGTTTTAGATGATGATAAAATGGAAGAAATGGTTAAAAGTGTAAAGAATATGGAGTTTTATTACCTGTTATAGTAAGAAAAAACGAGGAGAAGGAAATTATCAAATGATTTCTGGACATAGAAGAAAAAAAGAGCGTGTGAACTTGCAGGAATAGATAAAATAAAATGTATTGTTAAAGACTTAACTGATGATGAGGCAACAATTCTTATGGTAGATAGTAATATTCAAAGAGAAGAAAATTGCCTAGTGAAAAGCATTTGCATATAAATGAAACTTGAAGCTATGAAACATCAGGGAAAAAAGAGTTGATTTAGAAGAAAATGAAACTTCGACACCAGTGGTGGCAAAAGCTAAGAACTGATGAAATATTAGGTAATGAGGTTGGAGAAAGTAGAGAAAATATAAGAAGATATATTAGACTTACTTATTTAATACCAGAGTTATTAGAACAAGTTGATAAGAAAAGAATAGCTTTTAGACCAGCAGTAGAATTATCATATTTAAGTGAAGAAAATCAATATGTTGTAGAAAATATATTTGAATTTGATGAGGTAACACCTTCTTTAAGTCAAGCAATAAGATTAAAGAAATTAGAACAAGAAGGAAACCTAACAGAAGAAAAAATAGAAGAAATACTACAACAGGAAAAGCCTAATCAAAAAGAATATATAAAGATACACAATGAAAAAATTGAAAAATATATTCCAAGTAGAGTTAAAGAATCTGGAAATGTTGAAGATTTTATTATTCAATGTGTGCAAGATTACATTAGGCGAGAACGAATAAAACAAGAAAGAAATTCAAGATAGTGTGTGAACAAAATTAGATATATTTAGTTATACTTGTTTGTGTGAACACTTTACAAAAGTTTTCCTTACAATCCCTTTTAAATACATACTATATTACAAACTAAAAGATAATTATTATAATATTATTAAATATATTTTATATAATAATTTACACATTTGTTTTATCTCTAAAAAGCATATAATTAAGCTATAAGGAGATGGTAGTAATGAAAAGTAAAAAGATATTAGTTTTAATAATTATAGCCTTAATAGTGGTATTATTTTATGAATATGATGATTATAAAATCAAAGAAATTAAGTTTAAGTAAAATAGAAAATGAGAAAGAGATTGTAACTGAAATAAATAATATTGATGACGAAGAAAAAGAAGATATTGAAGTGATTGTTGTTGAAAACAATACAGAAGAACAAGAGATTGAAGAAAAAAACACATTTAGAAGCGGATATTGTAAAAGTTAATAATACAAGTATTCAAGAAGAACCAAAGAAAAATCCAACTATTAGACAAGAGAATATAGCAAAAAATACTAATAAAAATGAAGAATCTAAAACTATTGAAAATGATGTTATAAAAAAAAAGAACAAATGTCTAATACGGTATTGGAAAATAATGCAAATGATAATAGAGAAAATAACGATGAAGATACGAATGGAACAAGAGTACAAGAAGAAAAAAAAAGTAAAGATAAAGTTACAAAAGAGCCTACACCAAGTGATTTAGATTATTGGTGTGCAGAGGGTGGAACTCACCATATTGCAGGAGATGGGGCAAATGAACATGGATATTATTCGAGTTGGAATGAAGCTCAAATTGCTTTTGAAAATTATACAAAAGGATGGCCTTCTGTTCAATACAAAATAAGTCAATGTTTGTGTGGAAAATACTATTTCTGGGCAATAAAATAAAATTAAATTAAATAAATTATATTTATAAGCTTTAATTTTTTTAGTTAAGGCTTATTTTTTATGAAAGGATGATAAAAATATGAAAAGTAAAACAAAAGAAATTTATGGCAATTATATGTTTAGCATTATTGCTATTAACATCTTTTGCCAATTAATACTTTTGCAGCATTTATTACTGATATGAATTCAAATGCACAATTTGGTGTAATATCAGGAAGTTTAGCAAAAGTAGGACACGAATTACATTATGCTACTTATGATGGTCAAACTTATATAGCTTTTTGTTGTCAAAAGGGTGTAAAATCTCCTAACGGAAGTGAATATACTTTCAACGGAGATTTTTATGTTCAATATAAACAAAACTTACCACAATACGAGAAAATAGCTGAAATGATATATTTTGGTTATACTATGAAATATGGTTTAGGGTTACCATCATCAGATGAAGCATATAGAGCAGCATGTTGTACTCAACAATATGTATGGGAGTATATACATAATAATATAAATAGTTCATTTGATGCATTCCCAAGAGATTCATGGAATGGAAATTTCATGTCATCAGGACACTATGCTAATTGGGTAGCAGAAGCTGAAGGATATTATAATCAGTATCATGGAAATACATCTTTTAATGGTTCAACACAAAGTGTTGCTATTGGAGATAGAAAAGTGATAACAGATAATAATGGAAAATTATCAGCATATCAATCATTTTCACAATCAAAAGATGGAGTAACATTTAGCCATACACAAGGAAGTAATGATTTAGTAATAACAATATCTGATAATTGTAATGTAGAAAATGTAACATTTAATTCAAGAGAATATGGGCTATATCAATTAATGCCAAATGGAAGTGCATATAATAGTTCTACAATGTCAAATTATATGTATTTTACATTTACTTCAGGTAGTGTTCAAAACTTAATATTTTTCTAACTATGTTGATCCATCAGCATTTAGTGTTTCAGTTCATGTTGAAAGTGGAAAAATAGAAATTAGAAAAACAAATAATATGGGAAATGCAGTTTCAGATTGTGTTTTTGGTCTATATAGAAATAATGAATGTACTGATTTAGTAAAGAAAGCAAATACAAATAATGAAGGTAAAATTTTAATTGAAAAACTAAAACCTGGTACATATTTTGTAAAAAGAAGAATCAGTTGCTAGTGGTTATTTATTAGATACAAGTATTCAAAGAGTTAATGTAGCAGGTGGTCAAACAGCTAGTGTAACATTTAAAAATAACGAACCTACTGGACAAATAAAGATTTATAAAGTAAGTACAAAATAATGATAAAATAGCAGGAGCAGAATTTGAAGTAAAGGCAAATGAAGATATATATAATGTTGCGAAAACTAAAAAGTTCTATTCTAAAGGACAAGTAGTTGCTAAAATAACATCTAATTCAGATGGTGTCGCAACATTAAGTGATATTCCAGTAGGTAAATATATAGTTTATGAAACACAAGCACCTAAAGGATATTTATTAAATGAAACAATATTTAATGCTAATATTCAATATGTTAATTCTACTACACCAGTTATAGAATTAAAAATTGAAGGAGTAGTTGATACAGAGCCAAAAGGTTCTATTGAAATAATTAAAAAGATAGTGAAACAGGAAGCATGGCACAAGGAGATGCTACACTAGAAAATGCAGTTTATAAAGTATTTGCTAATGAAGATATATACAATGTAGCTAAAAGTAAAAAGTATTATTCAAAAGGAGATTTAGTAGCAACAAGAACAATGGATAAGTTTGGCAACACAACACCTGTTGAAGATTTACCTCTTGGAAAATATATAGTAAAAGAAGATAAAGCTTCTGTTGGGTACTTACTTGATAAAACGGAATATCCTGTAAATTTGGAGTATAAAGACCAACATACAAAAGTTATAGCAAATAAGACTACAAGTAATGAAGATGTAAAGAAAATGGGAGTACACATCTTTAAATCAGGAATAAAAATTCAAATTCAGGAGAAACACCTGGTCTTGAAGGTGCAGAATTTACAATTAAATTAAATTCAGCAGTAGAAAAAGCATATTCACAAGGATACACTTATGCGGAAGTATGGAATGGTGTTGATGAAAACGGAAATAAAGTTAATGTCGATACTAAAAGAGTTGCAGAAGCTCAAAAAATAGCTCCTACTTATGATGTATTAGTAACTGATAAAGATGGTAATGCATACACACAAAAAAAGAACTTACCTTATGGTAAATATATCGTTAAGGAAACAGTTACACCAAAAGATTATGAAAGTGCAAGTGATTTCTATTTTCTATTACTCAAGACGAAAGTGAAATAAAAGAAATACCACAAAAAACAAAACATATTGTTGTTAATAATGAACAATTAGAAGCATATATAAAGTTAATCAAAAAAGATTTAAAAACTGGAAAAAATTGTTACATTGACAAGTACAACCTTTGAAATAAAAGCTGAAAAAGATATTTACGATAGAGCAACAGGAAAAATAATATGGAAAAAAGGAGAATCAATTTCACAAAAATTGGTAGTACAACATATACTTCATTTACAACAAATGCAGATAATATGATAGTACCAGATAAAAGCTTTACTAATAACAAAGATGATAAAGGTTCAGTTGTTACTCCTTTACAATTACCAGTTGGAAGTTATGCAATTTATGAAATAAAAATTCCAAAAGGTTTCTTACAATTAGAAAAACCAGTTACTTTTTGAAATAAAAATGAATAAAAGATTATGATAAAGATCAAGATGAAGATTTTATTAAAGAAGTTTTAATGAAAAATGAACAACCTACAGGCACTTTAATTATAAATAAAACAATAGCATTAAGAGAAAATGCTGACACATCATTGGTTGATACCTCTGATTTATCAGGTATTGAATTTAAACTTACAGCAAAAGAAGATATTATTGATTATGCAGATGGAAGCAAAATATATACTAAAGGTCAAGAAATAAAGAAATATAATTTGGATAAAAAAAGGTAATTTAAAAGTTGATAATTTACCTATGGGAACTTATGAATTAGAGGAAACAAAACTTTAGACGGATTAGTTTTAAATTGGACTAAATATGAAGTAAAATTTGAACAAAAGACTTAACAACAAAGGTATATGAAGATATTAAAGATATATCTAATGATACAACAATGTTTGAATTTTCTAAAAATCTGTAACAGGAGATGATGAACTTGAAGGTGCAAAATTATCTGTTATTGATGAAAATAATAAAGTTGTTGATACATGGACATCTACTAAAAAGACTCATAAAATAGAGGGCTTGGTAGTTGGAAAAACTTATAAATTAAAAGAAGAAATTGCACCTGATGGATATGTAAGAGCTTCTACAATAGAATTTAAAGTTGAAAGTACAAAAAAGTACAACAAGTTAAAATGATAGATAAAATAGTAACAATGACAAAAGCAGATATAGGTGGAAAAGAAATTGAGGGTGCAGAAATTGTTGTTACTGATAAAGACGGAAATGTAATCGATAGTTGGACATCTACAAAAGAAAGTCATAACATAAATGGACTAGAAGAAGGTAAAAAATATATTTTACATGAAGAATATGCTCCTGATGGATATGTTGTAGCAACAGATGTTGAATTTGAAGTTACAAATAAAAAGATATTCAAAAAGTTGAAATGATAGACAAAATAGTAGAAATGAGCAAAGTTGATATTGCAGGAGAAGAAATTGAAGGTGCAACAATTCAAGTACTAGATAAAGACAACAAAGTAGTTGATGAATGGGTATCTGGTAAAGAACCACACAAAATCAAAAATTTAGTTGAAGGAGAAACTTATACATTACACGAAGAAATAGTTGCAGATTCTTATGTAAAAGCAACTGATGTTGAATTTATTGTAACAACAGATAAAGAAACACAAAAAGTAGTTATGATTGATAAATTAGTAGAAATAACTAAAACAGATATAACAAATGGAAATGAACTAGAGGGTGCAGAATTAGAAGTAACAGATGAAGATGGTAATACAATAGATAAATGGACATCAACTAAAGAACCCCATAAAGTAAAAGGTTTAGAAGAAGGTAAAACATATATCTTAAAAGAAACTACTGCTCCTTATGGTTATGAAATTACTGAAGAAATAAAATTCACAGTAACTACTGACAAAGAAATTCAAAAAGTAGAAATGAAAGATATGCCAATACTAAAAAATGTAAAGGTAATTAAGATTGATACTGAAACAAAAGAAGTTATTAAAGATAAATTCATATTTGCAATATACGAAGATCAAGAAGGTACTAAACTAATTAAAGAAGTTAAATCTGATAAAGAAGAAGGAACAGCAATATTTGAAGAATTAAGATTTGGAACATATTTTATAAAAGAAATAAAAGCTCCAAAAGGTTATGAACTATCTGATAGAGTTGTTAAAGTTGAAATCAATGACAAAGGTATATTTGTAGATGATACACAAGTAGAAGAAACTGAAAATACAATAGAATTTAATTTTGAAAATAAGAAAATTGAAGTTCCTAAAACTGGAGTTGAAAGCAAAATAAAATTATTTGCTAGTGCAATAATTCTATCTTTACTAGAATAACTTATATAATTAAGCGTAAACAAAATAAAGATAAATAATAAATGACGGAGAGCTAGATTATTAGCTCTCTTTAATTTGTTAAAATGGGAGGTGTGAAATGCCTAGAAGAAGAAACTTAAGAATGGAAACATATAACAAGTTAATAAGTATTGGAAAATCAACAGAAAAAGATATTTTAAATTTAAAAATAGAAGATTTAAAAGAAATAACGAAAGATCCTGATGTTTTGAATATTATTGCTTTACGAGAGTTTATTAAAGACCATAATACAATAGGGTATTTCAATTATCAAGAAACGAGAAAGGAGGAAACCGATGGCGAATAAATATCAACTAATAAATGAAATGGCAAGTGAAACATTGAAAGAAATTACTCAAAATGGAGAAAGTTGGATTAAGTTTTTAAATACGGCGAGTAACAATTACAAATATTCTTTTAATGAGCAAGTGTTAATATATGCTCAAAAACCAAATGCTACTGCTTGTGCAGATATAGAAACTTGGAATAAAAATTACGAAGATGGGTTAATAAGGGTGCAAAAGGTATTGCCTTATTATCAATGGAAAATGGCAGAAATGTATTAAGACATGTTTTTGATATTTCAGATACACATAGTGGTATAAATAAAGATTTTAAGTTATGGGAAATAAAACCTTCTTATGAAAATGGAATTATAGAAACACTAGAAAATAGTTTTGGGAATTTAGAAGTTAAATCTAATTTATCAGAAGCAATATATTCAGCATCTATAAATTTAGTTGAAGATAATTATCAAGATTATTTAGTTGATTTAAAAGAAGTTTTAGATGGTAGCTTGTTAGAGGGAATGCAAGATATAGATTTAGAGGAAACTTTATTGTATTACTTGCAAAATCAATATCATATATGGCAATGAAAAGATGTGGCATTGATCCAACAGAACATTTTAATGTATCGGATTTTGAAATGATTAGTAGTTTTAATAATAAAAGAGTTGTTTCAAGATTAGGTGCAGCAATAAGTGATATTGCAGAACAAGAATTAAGAGAAATCTATTCTAGTGTTATAAATTATGAAAAAATTATAAATTAACAAATCGTACATTTGTTAATAATGAAAAAATAAATTATCATAATAATGAAGAAAAAAAATAATGAAGGGAGAAATGATTATGATAGAATTAACATACAATCAAATGGGAGATTACCAAATACCACAAGTAGCATTACCAAAAACGAAGAAAATGGCACAGGGAGATTCTCAAGAATGAGGGAGAAATTCCTAAAGAACACAAAAGAGGGTTATACGAGGAATTAATGTTAGATGGCAAGATGGAAGAACATTTAGGAGAAATAGAGCAAACAGCCCAAAAGAGAATGAAACAGATAATAACAAGTCTAGCAGAGAAGAATCAAATAACAGAGGAAATGAAAAGAGAGAATCAAATGGGTTGGGTACAAGCAATGAACTCAATACGAAATCAAGCAGAGGAAATGATAATAACAGAGTTGATTTACAATTAAATCTTTTTGAAGATACTTATGTGCCACCAATCAAAGGAATTACCTAGTGTAGAAACTCAAATAAATAGTATTCAAGCACAAGCAGAAGTAGAAAATACTCCTGCTTTTCTTTTACTCAAGAAATGATAGATAAAACACTTATTGAGGGCAGTAATTTTTCACATAGCAAATATAGAATTTATGAACAATTTAAAAGAAGTTTATCAGCAAAAAGAAAATATAATATTTCTAAAACATGAATATGGAATAGGAGGTTCAAGTTCTGCATATTCTGGTGCAGATTTTGGACAAGAGCATGATAGCAAAGGAATAAAGTTATATAAAGGCTATAAAGATGATAGAGTAGAGCTACTAATAAATTGGAGTAATGTTGAACAAAGGCTTAAAGAAATTATTAGATTAGATAGATATTTTAATGATGAAGAAAAATAAAATATCAAGAATGGCTAGAAAATGACTATGAAAAAAAAAAAATGGATGCTAGATAGAGGGTTAAAAAGAAAATACAAATGATTTTATAGATATATCTAGTATAAATATTGAAAAAAATTATAAGTTGAGTAATGGAAATTACTTTTCATTTTCATACAAATGATGAGGGATATTATTATGCAATATATGACAAATATGGAGTGGAACAAGACGGAGGATTATTAGAATATTCTGATAATGTAGAAAATCAAACTTTAATGGGCATTAGAAAAAAGATTAGCAGAATTTACAGACATAGAAGAATTAACAAATGAGAATTTAGAAGAAGTTAGTCAAGATTTTATTGATAATTTAGAGGAAGAAACAGATAAAATTATTAGAAAATCAGAATTTGCTAATCCTGAAGATTATGAGGCATATTTTGTAATAGATGATATTAAAAAATATGGAAGAAGATAAATCATATACTGTTGCTAGAGTTATAAATAATAAAATTATTGTGAATTACATTATACTGATGGTATTGCAACAATAGAATATGGAACTAAACAAGATGATAATTCATGGGAAAGTATAATTGAAGAAATATTATGGTTTGATAAAAATCAGAGTAAAGATGAAATTATAAGTAAATTAGAGGAATTATTTGAAGAAGAATATTTGGAACACACAAAACATAAAGAAAATAATGAACCTCAAACAAATAACTCAAATTTTAAAATATCGCAAATAGAAAAGATAAATTTTAATATAAATGATAATCAATTAGGAGAAGGAACTCAAAAAGAAAAAAGTAAGAAAAAATATAGAGGCAATAAAACTTTTACATAAGTTAGAAGATGAAAATAGATTAGCAAATTCTGAAGAACAGAATATTTTGTCGAAATATGTCGGTTGGGGGTGGACTACCAGATGTGTTTGATGAAAGTAAAGATAATTGGAGCAAAGAATATAACGAATTAAAAGAAATTCTTACAGATGAAGAATATAAGTCTGCAAGAGCTTCTACTTTAACTGCTTTTATACACCACCAGTAGTTATAAATGCAATATATAACGCATTAAAAATATGGGAGTAGAACAAGCAAATATTCTTGAACCAAGTTGTGGTACAGGAAATTTTTAGGAATGTTGCCACAAGAAATGCAAAGCTCAAAACTATATGGAGTAGAACTTGATTCCATAAGTGGTAAGATAGCAAAACAATTATATCAAAAAGCAAATATTAAAGTTCAAGGTTATGAAAAAGCAGATTTACCAGACTCGTTTTTTGATATAGCAATAGGAAATGTGCCATTTGGAGATTTCAAAGTTAATGATAAAAGATATGATAAAAATAATTTTCTAATACACGATTATTTCTTTGCTAAAACTTTAGATAAAAGTTAGACCAGGAGGAGTAATTGCATTTATTACTTCAAAAGGAACAATGGATAAAGCAAGTCCAGAGGTTAGAAAGTATTTAGCACAAAGAGCAGACCTTTTAGGTGCTATTAGATTACCAGATAATACTTTTTACAAAGAATGCAGGAACAAAAGTAACATCAGATATTATCTTCTTACAAAAAAGAGAAAATTTGACCGATATAATGCCAGATTGGGTATATCTTGATAGAGATGAAAACAATATTACAATGAATAAATATTTTGTAGATAATCCAGATATGATATTAGGAAAAATGGAAATGGTATCTACTGCTTATGGCTATGATTCAACTTGTAAAAGCAGAAGAAGACACAAATTTAGAAGAACAATTAAATTATGCGATAACTAATATACATGGAGAATTACAGAATAATAGTATTGAAAATGAAATTGAACAAGAAGACACATCAATACCTGCAATTCCAACTGTTAAGAATTATTCTTATGCAATAGTAGATGATAAATTGTATTTTAGAGAAAATTCAAAAATGATATTACAAGATGAGTTACCTTTAACGGCACAAAATAGAATAAAAAGGCTTAATTTTGTTAAGAGAACAAGTAAGAGAACTGATAGATTTTCAAATGGAAGATTATTCAAATGAGGAAATTCATATTGCACAAGCAAAATTAAATGAATTATATGATAGATTTACAAAAGAATATGGCTTAATAAATTCAAGAGCAAATGAAACAGCATTTTCTAATGATAGTAGTTATTTCTTATTATGCTCACTTGAAAAAATAGATGGAGAGGGGTAAATTTGTAGGAAAAGCTGATATATTTAGTAAAAGAACTATAAAGGCTAAAAAGAAAGTATTACAAGTAGATACACCAGATGAAGCACTAATTTTATCTATTCAAGATAAAGCAAAAGTTGATTTAGACTATATGCAGCAATTATGCAATATGGATAAAGAAGAAATAATAAATAGTTTAGAGGGTGTTATTTTTAGAGTTCCTGATTATGAAAATTCTGATAATTGGGTAACTGCTGATGAATATTTATCTGGTAATGTTAGAGAGAAACTAAAAGTCGCAGAACAATTTGCAAAAAGAAGATTCTAGTTTTAATATAAATGTTGAAAAATTAAAAGAGGTTATTCCAAAAGACCTTACTGCAAGTGAAATTGGAATTAAGTTAGGCTCAACATGGATACCTCCAGAAATCATTAGAAAGTTTATTTTTGAATTATTAGATACACCAAGTTATAACAGATGGGATATTCATGTTAAATATTCTAATATAACTGCTGAATGGTATATTGATGGAAAAAGTAATGACAGAAATAATGTAAAAGCATATACAACTTATGGTACATCAAGAATAAATGCATATAAAATAATAGAGCAGACACTTAATCTAAAAGATGTAAAAATATTTGATACATTTATAGATGATGAGGGCAGAAAACAAAGAGTATTAAACAGAAAAGAAACTGCAATAGCTTGTAGTAAACAAGACGCAATAAAAAAAGCATTCTTAAATTGGGTATGGGAAGATCCAGAAAGAAGAAATCATTTAGTAAGACTTTATAATGATAAATTTAATTGCATAAGACCAAGAGAATATGATGGCTCTCATATAGGTTTTGTAGGAATGAATCCAGAGATAAAATTAAGAACTCATCAACTTAATGCAGTAGCACATGTTTTATATGGTAATAACACATTATTAGCACATGAAGTAGGTGCAGGAAAGACTTTTGAGATGGTTGCAGCTGCAATCGAAAGTAAGCGTTTAGGCTTATGTAATAAGTCTTTATTTGTAGTTCAAATCATATTATAGAGCAGTTTGCAAGTGAGTTTTGCAACTTTATCCAAGTGCCAATATTTTAGTTGCTACTAAAAAAGACTTTGAAACCAAAAATAGAAAGAAATTTTGTAGTAGGATAGCAACAGGAGAATTTGATGCAGTAATTATTGGACATTCACAATTTGAAAGAATACCAATGTCAATAGAAAGACAAATTGCATTATTAGAAGAACAAATAAGTGATATTACAAAAGGAATTGCCTCTGAAAAAATCAAACAGAGGAGAAAACTATACTATTAAACAAATGGAGAAAACAAGAAAATCATTAGAAACTAGATTAGAGAAATTACATAAGGAAGAAAGAAAAAGATGATGTTGTAACATTTGAAGAATTAGGTGTAGATAAATTATTTGTTGATGAAGCTCATAATTATAAGAATTTGTTTTATATACGAAAATGCGTAATGTAGGTGGAATAGCACAAACTGAAGCACAAAAATCTTCCGACCTTTTTATGAAATGTAGATATTTAGATGAAATTACAGGAGGCAAAAGGTTCTGTATTTGCTACTGGAACACCAGTAAGTAACTCAATGGCAGAACTTTATACAATGCAAAGATATTTACAATATTCTGGATTAAAAGAAAATAGTTTAGAACATTTTTGATAATTGGGCAAGTACATTTGGAGAAACAGTAACTGCAATAGAACTTGCACCAGAGGGTACAGGATATAGGGCAAAAACAAGATTTGCAAAATTTCACAATTTACCAGAGCTAATGTCTATGTTTAAAGAAGTAGCAGATATTCAAACTGCTGAAACATTAAATTTGCCAACACCAGAATTTGAAAATATAAATGTAGTAGTAAAACCTAGTGAAATACAACAAGAAATGGTAAAGGCTTTAGGAGAAAGAGCAGAGAAAATAAGGTCAGGAACAGTTGATGCAACAGAAGATAATATGCTTAAAATTACAAATGAGGGGAGAAAACTTGCACTAGACCAAAGACTTATGAATCCTTTATTACCAGATTCGGAAAGTAGCAAAGTAAATTCATGTGTAGAAAATGTTTATAGAATATGGGATGAAAATAGTGATAAGAAATCAACACAACTTGTATTCTGTGATTTATCAACTCCAAAAGACTTGAAAGGATATGAAAAAGAAGAATTTACAGATGTATATAATGAATTAAAGAAAAAGCTAATTCAAAAGGTATTCCACCTGATGAAATAGCTTTTTTATTCATGAGGCAGATAATGAGGTTAAAAAGAAAGAATTATTTAGTAAAGTAAGAAAAGGACAAGTTAGAGTGTTAATGGGTTCAACTCAAAAATGGGTGCAGGTACTAATGTTCAAGATAAGTTAATTGCAACTCATCATTTAGATTGTGCATGGAAACCATCTGATTTGACTCAACGAAATGGAAGAATGATTAGACAGGGGAATGAAAACAAAAAGTATATGTATATTCTTATGTTACTGAAAAAAACATTTGATAGTTATATGTATCAATTAGTAGAGCAAAAAGCAAAATTTATTTCTCAAATAATGACATCAAAGACTCCTGCAAGAACAATGGAAGATATTGATGACAAAGCACTTACTTATGGAGAAATAAAAGCATTAGCAACAGGTAATCCTAAAATATTAGAAAAACCTCGTTAGATACTGATGTAGCAAAACTAAAATTATTAAAACAAGATTTTATGAATCAAAAATACTCATTGCAAGATAAAATTATAAAATACTTTCCAGAAGAAATAGCAAGACTTAATAATAAAATTGGAGCAATGGAAGAAGATACAATTAAATTACAAGAATATACTAAACCTAATGCAGATGGCTTTTCTCCTATGAAAATAAAACGGAATGATTTATACTGAAAAACAAGAGGCAGGAAAGAGATTATTGCAAAGTATAAATGATTTAAAAAAGTATGGAAACACGAGAAATTGGAGAATATAGAGGCTTTACAATGGAGATTAGTTTTGATTCAATAACTAGAAATGTTAGATTAAAACTAAAAAATAAATTTAGTTATTCTATTGATTTAGGAGTAGATAGTTTAGGAAATATAACAAGAATAAATAATTGTTTAGAGAATATTGCAAAAAAGATATTCCTCACTGAAAGAGATTTATTAGATAATACATATTTTCAATTAGAAAATGCGAAACAAGAATCTCAAAAGGAATTTCCTAAAGAACAAGAGTTACAAGAAAAGTTACGAAAACTAGAAGAAATAAATGCAGAATTAAAAAATAAATGAAAATGAACATGAAATGTTGGGAGATGAAAAAGAAGAAAAACAAGATAAATCTCCTGATAAAAATTCTCCAGAAAGATGTTAAAAATTAAATTTATGCTATAATGATTTCATCAAATAGTAATTTGTATTTATAAATTAGAAAGAGAGGAATATTTATGAGTAGTAAACAAAAAGTCTTTATTGTAATAGGAATGATAGTAATTATAGGGAGTAAGTTTTGTAGTTGGTTTATTTATAGGGCAACAAAATGCTCCAAAGAATGATTTAGCAATTAGAAAGTAGTTGGGCAAACATTTTATGCAAATATTGAAAGTATAAAGACAATACAATGATGGTAGCTTCCACATTAATGTAAAAGGACTAGAAATAAACGACATAAATTATAGAGGAAATTTCACTTTTAAAGTAGATAATAGTATGGATATGACTTGGAGAGGCGAAAAGATTAAAGTTTCAGATTTCAAAGTGGGAAACAATATTGCAATTACTTTTACTGACGAAATGCTTACATCTATTAGTCCTACTCCATTAACAGAAGTTGTTAAAATACAAATTTTAGATGATGAAAGATAGAGAAAAATTACAATTTAGTGATTTGTTAGATAAATAGTAATTTTAGAGGAGAAGTAAGAATGAGTTTAGAAGAATTAAAAAAGATTGTAGTAAAAAAAGCAAAAGAAAGGTATTCACTTTATTATTGCATCAATAGTAATATGGTCTATGGTTTTAATAGTACAAATAACCAATTTACCTATATTAACAAAAAATCTATTAACATTTTGTTGTACTGCACCTTTATTACCAATATCATTTTAATATCTAAAATATTAAAGATACAATTTCAAGATAAAAGTAATCCATTAAATAAGTTAGAATATTATTCTCTGTAAATCAAATGATATATCTTTTAATAGCAATGTGGTTTATCCTACAATGCCAGATAAAATGCTAATGGTTATTGCTATGATATTTGGAGTTATCTATTACCATATAGCTGGTTATATAATTCAAATTCATATCTGATATTGTCAATAATTATTCCAATATTATCTTTAATAGTTGGCTTAAATTTTGCAAAATTATTTTCTTGCAACAATGATGATAGTAATAGAAATAATATTTAGTATACTGTTAGCATTTGAAAATAAGAAAATAAAAATGATTAGAGCGACAACTTACAAGTTATAGAGTAGTTTTAAGAGTGATATTTAAAATATTGCTCTTTTTTTTCTGTCAAATTTATAATTAAATAATTTGCACATTTCTCAAATTCAAAAGATTATATTAGAATAAGTCTGAGGAGGGAGAAGGAAATGGAAGAATTATTTAATAGACCTATTTTAGATCAACTATATGATTCAATAAGTGATGATTTTGAAACAATGCTATTAAAGAAAAAAAGAATCTTGATGGTAAATTTACAGAGTCATTAAAAGTAGAAGAAGAATTAATTTATTTGATAAAAAAATAGTTAAAGACGAAGAAATAGTTAGACCAAATAACTAATAAATTAAATAAATTTGAACTCGCCATTGGTAATGAAACTGACTTACTTTGTAAACATTATTACAAATTAGAATAGTTGATAGTAAAAAATATGGATGGAAATAGGAGAATAAAGGTATGGAAGAAATCGCAGGTAATTTTTTTGATAATTATGAAGAAGGTTTTTAGAGTATTTAGAAGTTCATAAAGCACAAGCATTAAAAGATAGAGAAGACTATCAAACATTAAATAAAAAGATATCAGAACTAAAGTATAAATACCCAAATGTAAGAACATTTTTAGAAGAAAAAAGAACCAATAGATTTAAGAGATGATGAACAATATGCAATACTTAATGTACTTGATTATGAAACTGAACTTGATGTTATTGAGTTAAAAGAAAGTTTTAAATTAGGTTTTAAAGAAGCATTAATCTATTTAAATAATATGGGAATGTTAAAATTAAACTAGTTTAAAGGGACGGATAATTTAAAAATCTGTCCTTTTTATTATGCAATAGAAAAGAAAGAGAGTGTGATAAATTATGGAAAATGAAGAATTAAAAAATAAGTTAATTGAAAAATTAGAAAGGGAATTAACAGATTTTAAAGATAGTTTAAAGGGACTACCTGCAGAACAAATAATAGACAATAGTTATAAAATAACATGTATGCAAACGATACAAGATTATTTAGCATACGATAAAGATTATTCAAAATTCAGAACTTAAAAACATTACTTAAAAAGGGAACATATATTACAAGAATGCTATGATGATTGGCTATCTAATGATGGTAGCTTAAGAGAGGCTTTAGAATTTTCAATAGATGATACGATAGATCTTATTAGAGATAATGAGGTCAAAAAAGAACGAAATAAAGATGCAAGATAAAGAAAAAGGAGGTGCAAAACATGTCTAAATTTGTACCAAAAGATGTAGTAAACAAGCAAAAGAAATTGATTTACTAACTTATTTTATGAATAATAATCCATCAGAACTTGTAAGAAAAGGTACTAATACATATTCTCTAAAAGTCATGATAGTGTCATTATAAGTAATGGATTATGGCATAGATTTTCAACACATCAAGCAGGAAAGTCAACAGTTGATTATCTTATTAAAGTAGAAAATATGACATTACAAAGAGGCAGTTTCAAGTGTATTAAATAGAAATATAGATACATATATTAGACCTCAATATAGTAATGAAAACGCACCTAAAAACAATAGTAATTCCAGAAAAGCGAGTACCAATAAACAAGTTATAGAGTATCTAAAAACAGAGGAATTGATGAAGAAATAATAAATGATTGCATAAATAAAAAGATTATTTATCAAGAAAATAAAACCAATAATGCAGTATTTTTTAGGGTACGATAATGATAACAATATCAAATATGCAGGGTGCCGAAGTACAAATGAAAAAGAATAATGAGAGATGCAAAGGGAGTTCAAAAGAGTATTCTTTTTTAGAATGTTAGGAGCAAAGAATGTAATTCATTACATATATTTGAAAGCAGTATAGATTTATTATCTTATGCAACATTATTAAAAAAATAAGGGATATGATTATACAAATCAAAATCTTTTATCACTTGCAGGAGTGTATCAACCAAGTTCTAATATAGAACAAAGTAAAGTACCAATAGCAGTACAAAACTTTTTAAATAAAAACACAAATATAAAAGATATTGTATTACATTTGATAATGATATAGCAGGAAGAAATGCAACAAAAGCAATGATATATGCATTGATAAGTACAATGTTTATGATATTCCTGCTCCTTATGGTAAAGACATAAATGATTACTTATGTTACAGCATAGGGTTAAAAAATAGGCAAGAAATTGACAGATATAAAATGAAAAAAGAGCAAAATAGAGTACCAATATAGGTACATTTAAAAATGTAAAAAAAGGATTTCTTGTCCTAGCAAGCACTGAATTTGTTCACACGAAAATATCGTGTTTCAAAATTCTATTCTATGGGGTTACCCAATCCCCATTTTAAATGAGTAAAACAGGAGGGAGCGATTTGAGAAAAGATATATATAGAAAAGATATAATGCTTAATGAAATTGAGAATGAAAAACTAATTGAAGATTGCCAAAGATGTAATCTTTCTTATGGAGAATATTTTAGAAGATTGTTAATGAATGAACAAATAAAAGAAAAAGCCTGGCAAAGAATTTTATGTGATAATGAAACAGCTTTCTAAAATAGGAGTTAATCTTAATCAAATAGCAAAGAAAGCAAATCAAACAGATAAAATAGATAAAGATTATTATAAGAGTGAAGCAGATATTTGGCACAAATTTGCAGAAGAAGTAAAAAGATAAGTTTTTATAGGAGGTGGTAATTTGGCAGTAACAAAAATATGGAAAGTTGTTAAAAGAATGGATCATGTTATAGGTTATGCTAAAGATGTAAATAAAACAAAAATTGAATTTAATCAGAATTATGAAATGTTAGTAGATGACTTGCAAAAATGTAATTGATTATGCAAGAAATTCTGATAAAACAGAAAAAGAATATTTTGTTACAGGAATAAATTGTGATTCGATTCAGCTTATGAAGAAATGCAGGATACGAAAAGATATTATAATAAAAAGATAAAATTTTAGCATTTCACGCATATCAATCTTTTGCAGAGGGAGAGGTTACTCCAGAATTAGCACATCAAATTGGTGTGCAACTTGCAAATGAAATGTGGGAGATAGATTTCAAGTAGTAGTTACAACTCATCTTAATACTAATCATATACATAATCATATAGTGCTTAATTCTGTTTCTTTTGAAGATGGTTTGAAATATTATGATAATCATACTAATTATGCAAAAATGAGGCATATATCAGATGAACTTTGTAAGGAATATGGATTAAGTGTAATAGAAGAAAAAGTAACAAAGAAAAAAATGAACTATGATAATTTTATAAGAAATCTTTATATACTGACAACTATTCTAATAATGCAAAACGAGATTTAGATTTAGCAATTAGACAAGCATATTCTTATGATGACTTTTTTATACTTAATGAAAAAATTAGATTATGAAATTATTTTTAGAGCTAATAAAATAAGTATTAGAAAAGAACCATATAAAAGAAACATTAGAATAGAAAGAAGATATGGAGAAAATTATTCAATAGAAAATATAAAAAAAGAAGAATAATAGAAGAACAAGCTGTTCGAGTTCCGTTTATAGAAAATGTTTATAATTATAGAAAAGTTAATTATCCTTTGCTAAAAGGCACAAAAGAGCCAAAGCGAAAGGATTTATTGCTTTATATTATCATTATTGTTATTTACTAAAAGTTTTTCCAGATAATGTACCACAACAAAGATTACCACCAAGTATTAGAGCAGATGTTTCAAGAATGGAACAATTATCTGAAGAAGCAAGATTTTTTAGCAACACATAAAATAAAAACATTTGAAGAATTAAGTAACTATCAAGATGATGTGAATTTTAAGATAAAAGAAATACTAGACCAAAGAGAAAGACTTTGGGCAAAAAAGAAAGTTATCAAAAGATGGAAATGAAATGCACGAATATGCAGAGCAGATTTCATCTTTAAATGATAAATTAGTTAAATTAAGAAAGAGGGTGGAATTATGTGAAGATATTAAAACAAGAGTACCGAAGATAGATAATAATTTATCTGAATTAGATACACAAGAAGAAATGGAAAAAGAAACAAAAGAGAGAAAAAAAGAGAAAAGAAAAAAGGAAAGGAGTAAATGATATATGAGTGTTAATGGAGATGTATCAGAACAAGTAGTAAGATTAAGTTTAGAGGGATTTGAAATTTTAGCAAGACTAACTGGTAGTGGAGCAAAGAATGTTGCTGCAATGATTTATACTATTATGAAAGATAAAAAACAAACAAAAAGGAAAAATTAGACTTAATAATATGTTAAAAACAGGAAAGCCTTTAAAAATTTTTACTGTAAGCAGAGAAGATTTAAAAAACATTTGCAAGAGAAGCAAAAATTATGGTATTTCATATTGTGCTTTAATCAATAGAAATAACAAAGACATTGATGGAATGGTAGATGTTATGGTTAAAGATGAAGATGCTTCAAGAATAAATAGAATTGTAGAAAGATTTAAACTAACAACAACAGATACGGCGAAAATGGATACTGTTATTACAAAATCTATTGAAGATAGAGAGGCAGAAAAAAGAGAAAAGAGTATTCCAGAAAAATCAAAGGAACAACAACTAGAAGATTTACTTGCTAAAAAGCCTATGCAGACAGAAGAAACCTCAAAAGTAAATTTCAATATGGCAAAGACGGAAAAGACCCTCTGTCAGAGCCTTCCTCAACGACTTCCAAAATGCAAGAAGGGGTATCTAAAGGAGCAAAGAAACCATCTGTAAAGAAAGAACTTGCAGAACTTAAAGTTGAAGCAAAGAGATTAGATGAACAAAAATCTAAAGAAAAGGTTAAAAGTAAATATAGCACCTGTTCAAAATAATAAAAAAGCAAAAAGCGAAATCAAGTAGATAAGGAGGAATGTTAAATGGAAGAAATGAGAACAATTAATTTAGATAAATATGATTATCGACTAATATTAAATGCATTAAATGAATTTAGAAATATAAAAATACAAGAAAATGTTGATATAGAAATCATAGATAAGTTAATGTCAAAATTATTAAAAGCCCCTGTAAATAAGAAGATGTTATCTTTAAATAGAACTGCAAAGGGAAAATTTACAAGCAATGAAGCAAGATGAAAAAAAAATAATGAGAGTGTTGTATGTAATAGGAATTATTCCAATTATTTGGATTGCTCTCCTTTAGCTCCTTATACTAAAGGTGGACTTATAGAAATAATAAAAATGGTAGTGTTGCATTAAATCAGCCATTTAAAATAGTTATCGTAGAGAATAGCATTAGAACTATTCTTATTTTTTTTGATTATTTATATATTTTCAATCTTATTATATGAATCAACTAGAAAGAATTATAGGAGGAGAGAAGAAAATGGTTCAGCCAAATGGGGCGAGGCAAAGGAATTAAATAAAAAATACAAACAACCTAATAATTATAATAAGTTGCTTACTAAAAAATGTTTCTGTTGGATTAAATGGAAGAAAGCATAGAAGAAATGTTAATGTATTAGTTATTGGTGGTTCTGGTGCAGGAAAGACATTTAGTTATTGTAAGCCAAATGTAATGCAATGTGCAACATCGTATGTTATACTTGATCCAAAAGGAGAAATTGTTAGAGATACAGGTTATTTATTAGAAAAAGAACGGATATGAAATCAAAGTATTAGACTTAATAAATATGGAAAAAATCACATTGTTATAATCCGTTTGTATATATAAAAACAGATAATGATGTTCAAAAATTAGTAACAAATCTTTTTAAATCAACAACACCAAAAGGAAGTAGTACAAACGACCCATTTTGGGATACTGCTGCAAGTATGTTGCTTTTAGCTTTAATATTTTATTTGAAATATGAAGCTCCTGAAGAAGAACAAAACTTTGTAATGGTAATGGAATTACTACGAGCAGGAGATGTTAAAGAAGATGATGATGAATATGTTAGTCCTCTTGATATGTTATTTAATAGATTAGAAACAAGAAATCCAGAGCATATTGCTTTAAAATATTATAGAGCATATCATTCAGGTTCAGCTAAAACATTAAAATCAATACAAGTAACTCTTGCTGCAAGACTTGAAAAATTTAATTTAGAAAGTATGGCTGGGCTAACTCAAACAGATGAACTTGATTTACCAAGTTTAGGAGAAAAGAAAGTTGCATTATTTGCAATTATTCCAGATAATGATACATCATTTAATTTTTTAGTTAGTGTTTTATATACACAACTTTTTCAACAATTATTTTATTTAGCAGATTATAAATATGGTGGCAGTTTACCAGTTCATGTACACTTTGTAATGGATGAATTTGCAAATGTAAGCCTACCAGATGACTTTGATAAAATATTATCAGTAATGAGGTCAAGAGAGGTATCTGTTTCTATAATATTGCAAAATTTAGCACAATTAAAAAGCTCTATTTGAAAAGCAATGGGAAAGTATAGTTGGAAATTGTGATGAGTTTTTATATTTAGGTGGTAATGAACAAAGCACACATAAGTATGTTAGTGAGTTATTAGGAAAAGAAACAATAGATACAAATACTTATGGTAGGAGTTATGGTTCACATGGCAGTTATTCTACAAAATGACCAAATTGCAGGTAGAGAACTATTGACACCAGATGAGGTAAGAATGCTAGACAATAATTATGCTTTACTATTTATTAGAGGGGAAAGACCTGTAAAAGACTTTAAATTTAATCTAAAAGAACATTTTAATAGTATAAATACACCTATTGGAAATAAAGAAATAAAACCATATCTACATGGAGGAACAGAAAATTCAATAGGAACAATATCATTTAATTTAGATGATATAGAAATTGATACAAAAGAAATTATAGATTTAGAAACAAATGAACTTGATATTGAATTATTATCAAGTGAAGAAATTGAAAATATGTACAAAGAAGATACGAATAATGCTAATAGTATCTAAAAGACCAAAGTTATATCTAACAAATATACTTTGGTCTTTTTTTACCCAAAAATAAAAAATTAAGGAGGATTTTTGATATGGAAAATAAGAAAAAAGGAATTTTTAAAATATTTTTAAAGAAAACATTAAAAAGAGGAGCAATAATTATAGGTTATGTTATTGCATTAAATGTGGCACAACAAATTCACTCTTTTGCAGCAGATGACCCAATAGCTATTGTTAATAATTTATCTAATTTTATATTTGGATTAATAAGAGCAGTTGGAATGATTATATTAGGATTTGGAATTGTTCAAGTAGGTATGAGTTTAAAATCTCATGATCCAACACAAAGAGCAAACGGAATAATGACTTTAGCAGGTGGAGTGGTAATTACATTTGCAAAAGAAATTTTAAATATTATTACAGGTGGATAAAAATTAAGGCAGTTTATCTGCCTTAATAAATTAAATTTAGAATGGAGGTGCTAGATGTGAATTGGATTGTAGGAAATTTACAGAACGCATTAGATACATGGAATGGTAAATTATCAGAAATTTATATGTTAGTTACACAAAGTCCAGCAGATTTCAAAGGTGGAGCAATATGGAATATTATTTTAAATATAAATGGAGCTTTACAAGCAATAGGTTTAGCATTACTTGTTTTATTTTTTTGTTGTTGAGTAGCAAGAACTTGTACTAATTTTTCAGAACTAAAAGACCAGAACAAGCATTAAAACTATTTTTAAGATTTGCAATAGCAAAAAGGAATTGTTACTTATGGATTAGAACTAATGTTAGCAGTATTTAAGATAATACAGGGAATAGTAACAACAATTATGGCGAAAAGTTCATTTCAAGCAAGTGCTATGACTCTGCCACAATCAATTATTGATGCAATCAATAAATGTGGATTTTTTGAGAGTATTCCTTTATGGGCAGTTACACTATTAGGTGGACTTTTTGTAACAGTATTATCATTTATTTTAATTCTAACAGTATATGGAAGATTTTTTAAATTATATATGTACACAGCAATAGCTCCAATACCATTATCATCTTTTGCAGGAGAAGGAACACAAAATATAGGAAAGAGCTTTTTAAAGAGTTATATAGCAGTTTGTTTAGAAGGTGCAATTATAGTTTTAGCTTGTGTAATCTTTTCAGCATTTGTAACAACCTCGCCGAGTGTTGATACTGGTGCTGCAACAGTTACTATGGTATGGAAATATGTTGGAGAGCTAATATTTAATATGTTAGTTCTGGTAGGAACTATTAGAATGTCAGATAGAATTGTTAGAGAAATGATGGGATTATAGGAGGAATGCTTTATGAGTGAAACAAGACAATTAGAAAATGCTTATGTAATTGATGTTGGTTATAGAAAAAGAACAACCTATTGCTTTTGTAAAATGAATAATGAATATGTTATTGGTTTTGGATATGAAATTAAAGACAACAAGATTGATTGGCAATATGGTTATTATTATTTGACAGATTTTGAAAAAGCAAAAACGGATTTTAAAAAGAGTTTTAGCAGGAGAAAATTTAGCTGATACTTTTAGTGAGAAGGAGGAAGATAATATTATGGAAGATTATCAATTTTATAGTGTTGAAGAAGTTATGAAAATTTTAAAAGATAAGGAAAATTATTATATGTTGATGATGGATGTGATGAGGTAGTAATTAAGTTTGAAGATTTACCAGATGTTATAGTTGATATAAATACTAAAAATGGAATGACAGATTTAAAAATATATGATTATCAAAATCCATCAATGACCCCACTTGCAACAACAATAGGAATATTTTTAGATAAGTGTAATCCTGATTTAAGAGAAAAAATTATTGACAGACTTATAAAATTACAACAAGGAGATTGAAGTTAAAGATTACAAAATGATAGACGAATACATACTTGAAGAAGCAAGAGATAAGTTGGAACAAGAGAAAAAAACAAAAGCAAAAAAAGAAATAAGGAGGCAAGATAGATGGAAGTAAAAATAAACAAAGATATTAGAGAATTTAGTGAGAGTATATTTTTGGACTGTCTTTAAGGCAGTTCATTTTTCTGTAATAAAAGCTTGTATTGTTGCAGTTGTTTTATATTTTGCACTCAAACCATATTTAGGGTTAGAAACTTTATCGTGGATTTGTATATTAGGTGCTGCACCTTTTGCTGTACTTGGATTTGTTAAATATAACGGAATGACAGCAGAAAAGTTTATTGTTGCAGTAATAAAATCAGAGTTTTTGACACCTAAAAATTAACATTTAAAGCAACAAATATATATGCCCAAAACTTTAAACCAACTATTGATAAAAAGTTAAAACAAAGTTTGCTAAAACCACAGAAAAAGAAGAAAGAAAAGAAAGATAAAAAGAAGAAAAAGGAGGTAAAAATAATGAGAACTCTTAATAAAATTTTTAAATTAGATAAAGAAAAATTTAAAATACCGAGATGTGTTCAAGATATTATTCCAATAAAAGCAATATGGGAAGATGGAATTTTTCAAGTAAGTAAAAATAAATTTTCAAAATCATTTAAGTTTATGGATATAAATTATGCAGTTGCTAGTAAAGAAGATAAAGAGGCAATGTTTTTAGATTATTCTGATTTATTAAATTCATTAGATGTTGAGCAATAACTAAAATTACAATAAATAATAGAAGAATAAATAAATTAGATTTTGAAAAAACAATATTACTAGATGAAAGCAATGATGAACTTAATGATTATAGAAAAGAATATAATAAAATGCTTGTATCTCAAGCAAAAAATGCAAATGAGATAGTGCAAGAAAAGATAATAACAATATCTGTTTATAAGAAAAAATGTCGAAGAAGCTCGAAATTATTTTAATAGAGCAGGTAGTGAATTGATAAGCAGATTTAATACATTAGGTTCAAAATGCGTTGAATTAGATGCAAAAAGAAAGATTAAGAATAGCACACGACTTTTTATAGAACAGGAGAAGAAACTTCTTTTAGGTTTGATATACACGAAACAATGAAAAAAAGGTCATAATTTCAAAGATTTTATTTGTCCTGATACAGTAGAATTGGAAAGAGATTACTTTAAAATGGGAGATAGATATGGGAGAGTATTATTCTTAAAGGAATATTCTAGTTATATCAATGATGATATGGTAACAGAGCTTACAGACTTAAATAAAAATATGATGTTATCAATAGATGTTATTCCAATACCAATGTACTAGGCAGTAAAAGAGGCAGAAAATCGTAGATTAGGTGTAGAAACTAATATTACAAACTGGCAGAGAAAAAACAGAATGCTCAAACTAATTTTTTCTGCAATAATACCTTATGATATGGAACAACAAAGAAATGACTCAAAAGAAATGTTAGATGACTTGACTATTCGTGACCAAAGAATGTTTTTAGGAGTTATTACAATGGTAATAACAGAAGAATCAAAAGAAAAATTAGAAAGTGTGACAGATGCAATTTTAAAATAGCTAGTAAAAAAAATCTATGTCAGCTTGGAATATTAAGATTTCAACAATTAGATGGACTTAACACAGTATTACCGTTTGGAGTTAGAAAAAAAATAGATGCAGTAAGAACTTTAACTACTGAAAGTTTAGCAGTATTTATGCCATTCAAAGTGCAAGAAATTAGGCACGAGAATGGTATTTTTTTATGGTCAAAAATGCTATTAGTAAAAATATGATTATTGCAGATAGAAGACAACTTTTAAATGGAAACTCATTCATTTTGGGAGTATCTGGTAGTGGTAAATCATTTGCAGGAAAGCAAGAAATAACTTCAATAAGATTACGAGATCCAAATGCAGACATTATTTTAATAGACCCAGAATCTGAATATGCACCACTTGTTAAATCTTTTAGGTGGAGAGGTAATTAAAATATCAGCAGTAAGTAATAATCACATAAATGCAATGGATATGAACTCTCAATATGGAGATGGAGCAAATCCAGTAATATTAAAATCTGAATTTATATTATGTTTGTGTGAACAACTAATTGGTAGTGGAAATCTCGGACCGAAACAAAATCAATAATTGATAGATGTACGGCAAATGTTTATAGAGTATTCCAACAAGGAAATTATCAAGGAATACTACCAACTCTGCAAGATTTTAGAGAAGAACTATTGAAACAACCAGAAGATGAGGCAAAAGAAATAGCACTTGCAATAGAAGTATTTACAAATGGTTCTTTAAATACATTTGCTATGAACACTAATGTAAATACATCTAATAGTTTAATATGCTATGATATTTTAGAATTAGGTAAACAATTACAACCAATAGGAATGTTAGTAGTATTAGATTCTATATTGAATAGAATTACTGCTAATAGAACAAAAGGAAAAAATACTTATATTTTCATTGATGAAATATATTTATTATTCCAATATGAATATTCTGCAAATTTCTTATTTACACTTTGAAACGAGTTAGAAAATATGGAGCTTTCTGCACAGGTATAACACAAAATGTTGAAGATTTATTACAAAGTCATACTGCTAGAACTATGCTTGCAAACTCTGAATTTTATAATAATGCTTAATCAAGCAAGTACAGATAGAATTGAACTTGCAAAATTATTAAATATATCTGATTTTTACAGATGAGCTTCATAACAAATGTAGGAGCAGGAGAAGGACTTATAAAGTAGGTTCATCATTAGTTCCTTTTGTTAATAAATTTCCAAAAAAATACAGAACTATATAGGCTGATGACAACTAAACCAGGAGAGTCTTAATGAATAAAATATATAGTTTGGTTTTAATACTACTAATAGTTATTTTAGCTATTAGTAGTTATTTTTTATAAAAGAAATTGCAGAAAATAAGAAAGAAAATGAATTATTTGAAGAATTGCAGGAAAGTAGTTCAGGAAGAAGAAAAACGATCGCCCAAAATCAATTACAGACAATTTTAAAAATGAAACAAGTAATTTATCATCTAAAAATGTTGGAAATTACAATTTAGAAAGCATTTAAAATAAATACAGACATAATTGGGTGGATTAAAATTGATGGAACAAATATAAATTATCCTGTTATGCAAAATGGAGATTTCTATCTTCATAGAAATGTTTATAAAAAATTATTCAAGTAGTGGAACTCCATATTTAGCAGAGCATTGTAATTTGAAAACAAGTGATAACTTAATTATATATGGTCATCACATGAAGAATAGTACAATGTTTTCTAATTTAGATAATTACAAGAATTATAATTATTATAAGAACCACAAATATATTAAGTTTTATACATTAGAAGATAATAAAACTATTGAAAAATGATTATGAAATAGTATTTGCATTTAAAACAGTTGCTTATTCTGATAAAGGCTTTAAATATTATAATTATACAAAGTTTTATGATGAAAATGATTTTAATTCATTTGTAGAAAAATGTCGAAATTATGAGTTTTACAATACAAATGTCAAAGTGAATTATGGAGATAAGCTAATTACATTATCTACTTGTGAATATTCACAAAAAGAATGGAAGAATGGTAATTATAGCAAAGAAAATATAAAAGTCTGGAGGTGGTATAAATGCCAGATATAAAGTTAAAAAAGAAAAAAGTATAATAAAACAATTAGATAAAAAGTAGTACAAACACAAAACTTTAAAAACAATTTAGTAACTACAAAGAACGATTAAATGAATTTACATCAAAAGAAGAAAATACTTCAGCAGAAAATTATGCAAGTAATCATATTCAAAATGATATAAGTTATCTATCAAGAAAAGGTGCAACAAAGAGTAATGAAATAGGGAAAAATCATTAGAAAATACAAAACAGAATATCATAAAAAGTAAAGAAAAATATCAAACATTAAATCTAAAATAAAACAGAAGAAAGCACAGCAAATTAAAAAATGCAGTAAAAAACGAACAATAAAGAATGGAACTCAAAAAAAGCATTAAATATGCAAAGAATGGAGCTAAACTTACTAAAAAGGAATAAAACATCTGAACAAGTTGCTAAAAAATAGTGCAAAAGTGGCAAAAACAAAGTTTTAAAAGCAAGTAAAAGAGCAATAATGATTGCTAAAAAGAACAGCACAATTAACTATAAAAGCAGTTAAGGTAACTGTGAAAGCAACAATAGCAACAGTAAAGGCAATAATTGCTGCAACAAAAAGCTATTATTTCTGCAATAGTTGCAGGAGGTTGGGTAGCAGTTGTAATTATTTTAGTAATAGCTTTAATTGGAGGATTTGTAGCTGCAATTTTTAATAGTGATGGGGATGCAGATTATGATACCTCACAAATTCCTAATAGTGAAATAGTATTAGTTGCAAAAAGCACAGATAGGAAATGAGGGAGGAGATAAATTTTGGAAATGGTATGGATTTGAAGAACATGTACATTGGTGTGCTTGTTTTGTGAGTTGGTGTGCAAACAGAATGTGGTTACATAGATAAAGGTATTATTCCTAAATTTGCAGGGTGTGTTAATGGAATAGAATGGTTTAAAGAAAAAGAACAATGGCACGATAGAGGAGAAAGTTATTATCCAATAGTTGGAGATATAATTTTTTTCGATTGAAAGATGAAAATGGTAATCAAGATGGGACAAGCGACCATGTTGGAATTGTAACAAGAACAGATATTACGAATAGAAATATTTATACAATAGAGGGAAACACAAGTAACAAATGTGCTGAAAGAATGTACTCTTT
>VOFB01001149.1_pt1 | contig 30000 bp, 36 predicted proteins | sample 5384141 | NCBI WGS metagenome assembly VOFB01 (sample SAMN12384721, study PRJNA508395) | human gut metagenome | isolation source: healthy gut A | host: Homo sapiens | reverse complement strand
ATAAGCGTTACCGGAATAACCGACGCAACCGCTTCCTTCAGTTTTTCGGACAATTGTTTTCGCATAGTCTCTCCGTTAATCCATTATTGGGTTCATTGTACCATTTTTCAGTACGGTATACAACCCCCAAAGCCTGAATTTCGTGAAAGACAGCCGCAAATACCGTCAATTTCGCTTAATTCACTGTATTTTCGGCATCATTCGACAATTCGTTTCGAACGGACTTTGCAACGTCGGGTTTGTTTGTTATCACGGAATCAACGCCGAGCATAAACATCGCCCGGATATACTCCGGTTCATCCACCGTCCACGTGTTGACAGCAATGCCGTTTTTTCTGCATTTCGGAATCATGCACGGCGTGTTTGCAATGCAGGGGAAGAACGGGTGCAGCGCATCCGCATTTGCCGCCATTGCCGCATTCCACGGATCAATCAGCATCGTTGAATACAAAAGTCCGGTTTTTGACTGCGGTGAAATTCGTTTAAGTTCCTGCATCGCATAATGATTGAAAGATGAGTACAGCACCCGTCCGCTCATTCCGTATTTTGCTTCCGCCTCAAGTGCTTTTTCAAGTATTCCCGGATAGAGGAATATGCTGTTTTTAACCTCAACATTCACAAGAAGTTCTGTATCGGCAAGCAGCTCATATACTTCGCCGAGGGTCGGAATACGAAGATTGCAGAAACCCGAATTTGTCATTGTTTTTGAAGCATCGAGCTTTTTCAGTTCTGCAAGCGTAAAATCCTTCACAAAACCGTGACCGTTCGTTGTTCTGTCAAGCATTTCATCGTGTATCACAACCAGTCGGCCGTCACGGCTCAGGTGGATATCCAATTCCACCCCATCCGCGCCGATATCAACTGCTTTTTCAAACGCAGGCAGTGTGTTTTCCGGCGCATATGCGCTTGCGCCTCTGTGAGCAAAAATCTTTTTGAGCATAACTGTCTCCTTTTCGGGAACAATTCAATATACGAGATGTTCCGAGTTAATTGCAGCTTTCATAACGGGCGGAATAGGTTATGTTGCCATAGAGCTTGTTTACCGCGGCAGTCGAATTTTTTGTTCGGGTGGGTTGTCAACATTCGGCTCGGCCGTTCCGTATGGGATTATTCCAACATGAAGCTCAACCTTTACGGGCAAATCTGCCTCCGCTATTCCTGTTTTTGGGGTTTGTTGACAGTACCCGTTTCGCTGTTGAGCAAGTTGCTGCATCAAGCTGCGCTTCACTTTTCGTTATAGTGATATTGCAGGCAGTCTCCGTTTCCGAAAAGGCAAAAAACATGGTTTTTCGCGAAAACGCAGATTAAATCTTAACCTGATTTCTCTTAAAATCAACGATGCCTTCGGCCGGGCATGAAAGTACTTCGCCCGGCCGAATTGCAGCACAGCCTGCCGACAAATGCAGTTGTCAGCAGTTAAAACGTTTCTCTGTTTTATTTAATCTCATCACGGAGCATGGGCATACTCATGCAGCGGGGGCCTCCCCTGCCGCGGCTCAGCTCGCCGCCGGGAATGGGACTGACCTTCACTCCCGCCTTATCTATAAGCTCGTTTGTGATGATGTTGCGGTCATATGTTATAATGCTGCCCGGAGCCATAGCAAGAGAGTTCGACCCCATGTTCCAGTGTTCACGCCTGTATTGAATGGGATCCCCGCCGCCCATTTCAACAAATGTAACTTTGTCAATCCCGAGGGCGCGCTCAAGAATCTTTGCTGTTCCGTCAGTCGTGCAGGAAACATTGATTCCGCCGTTCGCAGCAGGAGTCAGTTCATAGATATCAAACCATTTATGCGCAATGCACGGATGTGCGAGGAACTTATCATAATCAATATGCGTCATAAGCACGTCAAGATGCATATATGTGCGTGAGCTTGGATTCTTAAAGAGCAGCACACGCTCATAGCCGCGTTTAAACAGTGTCAGCGCAAGGCGTTCAACAGCGGCGACACTTGTTCTTTCTCCGCTGCCGATTGCAACGCATTTGTCGGAAAGAGACAGAACGTCTCCGCCTTCAATGCCGCAGCCGCAGTTAAAATCATAAAGCATGTCCACCGCGCCTTTTCCGAAATACTCACTGTATTTATGAATATAACGAACGAAGAGAGTTTCGCGCATACGCGCAGGCATACTCATTGCGGAAATTGCCATGCCCGTGCCGAGGCAGAAACTGATATCGCGAGTGAAGTAGAGATTGGGCAAGGGATCGGTAAGGAAGGGATAATCCTCCTTAATATAATACTGAATGGGTTTATCCGCCACTCCGCTGAGATCAGCTCTTGTGATACCTTTCGCAACTGCATCGAAAAAGCTTATCGTAAGGTACGGATTCAAGATATTCCGTGACCGCTTTTGAAAGGCTGAGTCCGCGTACCCCGAGTTCAACGAAGTCTTTTATGAATGCCTTACGCACAGCATCATCTTTAACAACTTCCTTGAACATATCCTCGATATAAACGACATCCACGCCGTTAGCGCGAAGTATGCCTGCAAAAACATCGTGTTCCTCACCTGCACGGCGAACATCCGGCGTGTCCTCCGCAAGCATGCGTTCAAGATAGTCCGGCATGAGATTCTGAAGCTCGATTCCGGGTCGATGAAGCATAACGCGTCGGAGTCTGCCGATTTCGGATTTAACATTAACAAATTCGCTCATTTCTATTCCTCCGGATGCGGAAACGGTTCCCGCGCCAAACGAGATTTCTGCATGAAATGCACCCCGGCAGCGCAAACGTTTAAAGCATGCTGCCGAAACCCCCGCCCGAACACAGGAAGCACCCGCGTTTTTTAATTTATTTTGCACGCTCATTATATCATAATGCGACGGAAAATGTAAACAGGTTTCGCCCCAAAGAATTGTATCCGTATCGTTGGAGATGCCTTTCAACCTGAGCAAAACGCCCGAAAAAGCACAGACTCCTCATATCAATCGATATATGATTTGTTCGTGTTTTTTTCCGCTCGCACTCGAATATGCAAAATTTCTTTCTCCTGATTAAAAATTCGGAAGGTCTTTTCTCCGTTTTTTTGATTTAAAGCCGAGGCTTTTCGCAAATCTCCATAAACTTCATGAACAATTCTATCGGAAGGACGCCTTTTTTCAAAAGCTCCGGATTCGAGTATACCTCCAGCTCATGTAAGTTATGTGCATGATACAGTTGCTGCATTATATTTTCAAAACTCCTTCCGTTTTCGCCCCAACGTTCGGTTCTGATATTTATTTTCGAAAACGGAACAAACTCCTGTTTCGGCGGAACGGCATCGGCAAAATTGCCGACGTAAATCAGAGACTTTGGAATGACCCTCTTGCAGGTTGACAGCAGTTTTACTCTGTATTCGGGCAAAACACCATACTCATTTACTTCGCATTTAACTTTTGATCTTTCTGCTATTAATTCTTTATCGTTTTTTCCGCTCAGGGGATAAAACCGATTCTCATAATGCGTGAACCATGTTTGAATGTATTCACATTCATCATATTCTTTAACGTTTTTCGGCAAAGCGTCACCGTTCGAAAGCTTAACGTGTACGACGGAACTGTTTGCCATGGCTGCCATTTATCCGTGTCCACCGTGCGGATCAGCAGGTACTGCGCCTTTGAATCGAATAAGGGCTGCATCTCTTCACTGATTTTCAAAGCGTAAACATCGCCTATTTCCCATCCGCAATAATAGTCCTTGGGTTGTCTGTAAACCGTCCTTTTTTCGCTGCGGGGAAAGCAAAGCTTCCTCCAAATCTGCCAATGCTTTTTTTCTGTGGCGATACGTTGTTTCTGTTTCACCTTTCCAAAGTTCAAGTTCGCTTCCGTCTTGTATGCAGCTTAATGCCCGCTCCTTGACCATTGGGTCAAGCCGTCCGGTTTTCCATTGAATATAAGCTAATGCCAACCAGAATACGTATCGCGCATCATCATAGTTGCAGTCTCCTTCTCGCTCATATTCAGCGATTAAGCTGTTCATTACAGACTCATCGTCTTCTCCTTTGCGAATACGATCCATGTAGGTGTCTTTGACGTCCAAAGCATAGTCACTTTGGAATATTCCTGTTCCCCATGTTCCCATAGAATTCCTCCTGATTGTTAAAAGCTCATTTATCGGTGCTGAGTATAGTTTACAGTATATCGACGTCATTGTCAATGAGTTCACTGCAAAGACAAAGGTTCCTCCCGTTTTTCTATCGATTTATTCGCCAATTTGTCTAAAAAGCAAAAAAACCCGATAAAATCGGGGGTTTCGCGGAAAATATCTTTTTATGTTCCTGTTATTGGTGGACGGGGATGGATTCGAACCATCGTAGTCTGTGACAACGGATTTACAGTCCGCTCCCTTTGGCCGCTCAGGGAACCCGTCCGAATCAGCATATTGATTATAGCATAAAAATGTCAACTGTCAACATTCCGGCAAAAATATAAACATTATTATTCCGGTTTGCTCTTGTTAAGCAGGCAATAATATGATATAATTTCAATGCTGATTTTGATTTAACTTGAAATAAAGGAGATTAGTTCATATGAACAACATTCCGACCCCGCATATTTCGGCAAAAGCAGGCGATTTTGCTGAAACCGTTCTTATGCCCGGCGATCCCAAGCGGGCAAAGTTCATTGCAGAAACTTATCTGAATGATGCTGTGCTTGTTAATGATGTCCGCGGAGTTCAAGGTTACACCGGCTATTATAAAGGCAAGCGTGTATCCGTTATGGCCAGTGGAATGGGCATGCCGTCCATAGGAATCTATTCCTACGAACTTTTTAATTATTATGACGTAAAAAATATCATTCGTGTCGGTTCCGCAGGAGCAATTCATCCGGAATTAAAGATTCGAGACATCGTTTTCGGCATGGGGTCATGCACAAATTCGAACTATGCGGCCCAATACAGACTGCCCGGCACTTTTGCGCCGACAGCAAGTTTTAATCTTTTGCAGAAGGCAGTTGCCGAAGCGGATAAAGCAGGTGTGCGTTACATGGTTGGGAACCTTTATTCCTCCGATACATTTTACGATGATGCTCTCAGTCTTTCCGATTGGCAGAAAATGGGTGTGCTTGCTGTTGAAATGGAGAGTGCAGCGTTGTACTGCAACGCGGCGCGTGCAGGGAAAAACGCTCTTTGCATATGCACGATTTCCGATTGTCCGTTTAATCCGGGTCAGGATTGCACGGCGGAAGAGCGGCAGAACACGTTTACAAAAATGATGGAAATCGCACTGAATATCGCATGAGTTCATCTGCATTTTGTAAAAAACGATTAATCATTGTGATGCGGCTGCATTCGCAGCATCACGGGAACGCAGGAAGAGGTATTAAGCGATGAGCAAACGTATTGTTAAATCGATTATAGCACTATTCTTCGTGGCAGTGGGTTTGAGTGCCGCTCAGCTTATATGCAGCGGCAGCTTTATTGCGTCTTTCGGCGAAAAAGCACAAAAATGGCTGCCCATATGTATTTTTTGCGTTCTCGGTGCAGGCTTCGGTGTATTCGGATATGTGATTGCGCCGCGTTTGGTTAAAGCGTATCACTTTGTCACAGGCAGCATTATGCGGAGGTTCACCGACATGCCGCTTTCCGTGATTTTTGTCGGTGTAATCGGACTGATTCTCGGATTGCTTGTCGCATTTTTGCTGAGCACCTTCCTGCTGAACATCGAGCCGCATTTTATCGGCATCATTCTTGCAGTCAGCGCGTATTTAATTTTCGGAACCCTCGGCTGGCTGATTCCCACAAAGCGCAGTAAGGAAATCGTTCTGCCGTCGTGGTTCAGGCTCGGAGAAAAGGGCGGACGCACGGTTGCGGCTCCGAAAGTTCTCGACACCTCGGCAATCATTGACGGAAGATTTTTTGACGTCTATAAAACCGGCATAATTGAAGGAATCGTGATGATTCCGCAGTTTGTGCTTGATGAGTTGCGTCATATTGCGGACAGCACGGATTCGGTCAAGCGTGTGCGCGGCAGGCGCGGACTTGATATGCTTCAGGATATTCAAAATTCTGCGGCTGTGCAGTCGATTGCCGTTTACTCGCGCGACTACCCCGATATCGCTGAAGTTGACGCTAAATTGCTGCGTTTTGCATCCGAACATCACGCAATGATCGTTACCACCGACTATAACCTCAACAAGGTTGCAACTGTTCAAAAAGGTTCCCGTTTTCAACATCAACGATCTTGCAAACGCACTCAGAAGCAGCGTTGCTGCCGGCGAAGATGTTGTTGTTGATATTGTTAAAGAAGGAAAAGAATTCAATCAAGGCGTTGCCTACTTTAACGACGGCACAATGGTCGTTGTTGACGGTGCAAAGCGTTATGTCGGAAAATCCGTTACAGCAACAGTAACAAGTGTTCTGCAAACATCCGCAGGAAAGATGGTTTTCGCAAAGCTCCGAGAGGAATAGACGCAATTCATCTTTCCGGCAATCATTAAAGCTATGCCCGCGTTTTTAACGCGGGTTTCTTTATTGAACTGTGAAAAAGCACGGAAGACAGTATCTCCCGTGCTTTTGAGCTTCAGCTCATCTTTTCATTTTAAAATTGAATAATCAGTCCTCGGGATACAGAGGATACTTTTCGGTAAGCTTTGCAACCTCAGCCTTTACTCTTTCGACTGCATCTTCGCCGTTGAATACGATATCTGCAATCAAACCGCCGATAATAACCATGTCTTCTTCTTTGAAGCCGCGGGTGGTCAGTGCGGGAGTGCCGATGCGGATACCGCTGGTGATGAACGGGCTGCGGGTTTCAAAGGGAATGGTGTTCTTGTTGACGGTGATGTTTGCAGCGTCAAGGAGGTGTTCAACTTCCTTGCCGGTTCTGCCGCTTGCGGTCAGATCAACGAGCATCAGGTGGTTATCCGTGCCGCCGGAAACGATGCGAAGGCCTGCCTTCTGAAGGCTGTCGGCAAGAACTGCTGCATTCTTGACAACCTGCTGCTGATATGCCTTGAACTCAGGCTGAAGTGCTTCGTGGAAGCATGCAGCCTTTGCTGCAATGGTGTGCATAAGCGGGCCGCCCTGTGTGCCGGGGAATATGCCCTTATCGATTGCTTTTGCATATTCTTCCTTGCAGAGGATGATACCGCCGCGGGGACCGCGCAGGGTCTTGTGAGTGGTGCTGGTGACAACGTCAGCATAGGGTACAGGATTCATATGCAGACCGGCTGCAACAAGGCCTGCAATATGTGCCATATCGACCATAAAGATTGCGCCGACTTGCTTTGCAATATCGGAAATGATGTCGAAACGAATCTCACGGGGATATGCACTTGCGCCCGCAACAATAAGCTTGGGCTTGCATTCATTCGCAATGCGGCGGAGTTCATCATAATCAATGCGCTCGTCCGCTTCGCTTACGCCGTAAGGAACAACATTGAAATATTTGCCGCTCATGTTTACGGGGCTGCCATGCGTAAGGTGACCGCCATGGGACAGATTCATGCCGAGAATCGTATCGCCGGGGTTAAGAAGCGCAAAATAAACGGAAAGGTTCGCCTGTGCGCCGGAATGGGGCTGGACATTTGCATGTTCCGCACCAAAGAGCTTTTTGACACGATCACGGGCAAGATCTTCAACCTTGTCAACGCATTCACAACCGCCGTAGTAACGCTTTCCGGGGTAGCCTTCTGCGTATTTGTTGGTGAGATGGCTGCCCATTGCCGCCATAACGGTTTCGCTGACGAAGTTTTCGGATGCGATGAGCTCGAGGTGGCTGCGCTGACGTGCAAGCTCCTCTTCCATGTAGCCGCAAAGCTCGGGATCATGTGCCCGAATCAAATCAAACTGGATCATTTTATGCCTCCATAGAGTTTATTGATATTCCGAGTGATATTATAACTCAAAAGCTATTCCTCGGCAACCTTGAGCAATAAATATAATTAAAACTTTTTTTGCACGAATTCAAAACAGAATCAGGGCTCATTCAGAAATTCAAGAATGCTTTCGACTGATTCGAAACGATTTATGTGCATTGTTGCTTTTTTCGTTGTGCAAACGGATAAATACGCATCATTGAAATCCGCTGAATTCCCGCTGCCTGAAATACTCAAAAGTGTGGCACAGCCTGCCTCAGGCTCCGTACCGCGCTTAATTGTCCATACATCGGAAGAACCGTCGCCTGCGGCAATCAATTCTAATGTACGCATTCCGCCCGGTATCCCCTCCCCCGTCATTTTGAGGAAGCTTTCTTTAACAGTCCATATACGGGAAAGCAACTCGTCCGCGTTTGTTGAATCGCTCATCAGCTCCTCCTGAGGAGACAAGATGCGCTTTGCCGCAGCCTTGCTGAATGTGTGTCCGCGTTCAACATCAATCCCGACCGGCTCTCGGGCAATTGCACAGGCAGCATATCCCTCTGTGTGTGAAATCGAAATATGACCATTTTGGATTGTAGGCTGGCCGCTCTCTTTATATGCATAATCAGACGGAGCAAACGGTCGCCCGCTGTTTTTCATTGCTGCACAGATTGCAAGCTCTGCCGCAACGGATTGTTCCAAAGCGGAAATGTGTTTTTCGGACAGGGAAGAATCCTGCGGATTCAGCAGCCAACGGCCGATCTTTTCGAGTCGAGTCTCCGAAAAAAAAGGCATCAATTCATGTTTTAATGAATGTTTTTCCGAAACGGAATACGGCGCATACGAAAGGATGCATATTTCAACAAGCGAACCCTTGAAGAAAGGTTCGCTGTTTTCCGTCGATATGCGGCCGTCACCGTTCAGTGATGCCCTCTTTTTACCTTATTCAAATTCACATTCATAATATATCATTATTTATTTCTTCTGTCAAGCACCGTGCGAATTGAGCTGTTGTTGCTTTTTGTCGATTTTGGGTTATACTGTATTCAGGCAACAGCTCGGAAAGCGCAGCGCAGCGCATTTATGTTCTGCTTCTGCATCATCCTTTGCCTCAGTCACGAACAGAAACCGGAGGGCTTCTCATGAACCTGCTGCACATGAAATATGCTGTTGAGATTGCGGAAGCAAAATCAATCAACAGAGCATCGGAAACGCTTTTTGTCGGGCAGCCTACGCTCAGCCGCGCAATAAAGGAGCTTGAGCAGAATCTCGGCATTAAAATATTTGACCGCAGTGCAAAGGGTATGTTTTTGACGCCCGACGGTGAAGTTTTTATTCGATATGCAAAAGCTATTCTTAAACAGGTTGATGAAGTTGAAGCCGCCTTCCGCCGTTCCGGCACTCGACGTCAGCGTTTTTCGCTTTCATGCCCCCGTGCAAGCTATATTTCCGATGCATTCACGGCATTCTCACTGCTGTTTAAGCCCTCGGATGCCATCGATGCGTTTTACTATGAAACCAACTCGGCAAACACTGTGAAAAATGTCTTGCAGGAGGATTATCGCCTCGGCATTGTACGCTATGCTGCGGAATATGACAAGTACTATAAGGACATGCTTGAAGAAAAGAATCTCGCCTACGAACTCGTAGCCGAATTCCGCTATGTTTTGGTTGCAGGTCGAAACAGCAGCCTTGCACGCGCCGGCAGTGTTAAGTTCAATATGCTTAAAGACTATATCGAAATTGCTCATGCCGACCCTTATGTGCCCTCAATGCCGTTTGCTGCGTCAAAAAAAGAGGAGCTGCCCGACAACTCAAATCGACGTATTTTTGTTTACGAGCGCGGCAGTCAATTCGAACTGTTGAGCAGAAACAGCGATTGCTTTATGTGGGTCTCCCCGATTCCCCAAGAAACCTTGGATAGGTTTGATCTTGTCGAAATTCCCTGCAACGAGGAACTGAAAATCTACAAGGACCTTCTGGTTCACCGCAAAGATTATTCGTTATCTTCCTTAGACAGGCTATTCATTGCAGAGCTTTGCGCATCCAAACGCAAAGTCATCGATGCGCACATATAAGATTGATATATACAGTTTTCGGCGTACTCTTTTGAGTGCGTTTCTTCATTTCACAATCCGATAAGTATCGTATTTTTTCCTTCATTTAATTAAATAAACTCATGTATATCGATAAATTCAATACCGTTATGCGAAAACGGCAATTCCAATTATCCGCTCATTGCTTTAGAATATCAACATGAAAAGTGCAGTCAGTCGAAAAATCGACAAAGCCTTGCCTGCCGAAATGCGGACGAATCAATGCCAAAGGAGGAACCGAAATGATCAACCCCAAGATATCCCGTGCAACGCTCGGACGCGCACCCGCTTACCTTAAGTTTCTGCGCGGAATTGAAGACAGCACGGCGAATATATCCGCAACAACGATTGCAAAAGAACTTGAATTGGGCGAAGTTCAGGTGCGGAAAGATTTGCGCGCACTCTGCGGTTCCGGAAAGCCGAAAACCGGATACAAAGTCGGCGAATTGACGGCAAGCCTTGCTTCCTGCCTAAGCGAAAAGGACGGCGGAACAGTTATTATCGGTGCCGGGAAACTCGGAAGGGCATTGCTTGACTATGCCGGATTTGCGGATTACGGTTTAAATATTCTTGCCGCTTTCGACATTGCTGTTGCCGAACCTGTTGCTTCGCCAAAAGGTAAATATATTTATCCTGTTTCAGAGCTTGATTCTTTCTGCAGCGAACACAATGCAAGGATCGGCATTATTGCAGTTCCGGCCGAAGCAGCACAGCAGGCTTGCAACGAATTATACAATGCCGGAATAAAGATGATGCTCTGCCTTGCACCCTGCAAGCTGATCCCGCCGAACGATACGATCATTCGCTACGAGAATATTGCTCAATCACTTGCTGTGCTTAAAGCTCAATCGCTGTGATTGGTTATAAAAGGAGTGCACATATGCAATTTGACAGAATAATTTCCGTCCGCAACAACAGAACCGTTTTTCGAGACGGAGAACTCTGCATAAAAGTGTTGGAAGATGACTTTCCCGCTTCTTTTGTGCTCTCCGAAGCAACAAACATGGTCGCCGCTGCCGAAGCCGGGCTGAATGTTCCCAAGCTGCGTGAAGTCAATTTGCACGGCAGCAAACGCCTCATTACCTATGACTATATCGTTGGAAGTCCGATTTTGTGCAGCGACAGGGATGATGCTGATTTCCGCGCGCAGCGGCTGAATCTGCTTATTGATGCTCAGCTTTCGATAAACGGTACACGCTGCCCCGAATGCATCCGCAATCCGCGCACAGTGCCGAATTTTCGCAGCACAGGTACTGCATGTACGGCGCACGATGAACCGAACGCAGCGGATATCGTTCAAATTGCTTTTAGCAGCGGTAAACATGCGGCTTTTGCCGGGGATAAGCTTTGTCACGGCAGCCTTGCGCCCGAAAATGTCATTTTATCTTCAGGCGGCGAGCTTTATGTTATCGACTGGGCGTACGCTTACCCGGGAACTCCGGAATCCGATGCTGCAATATGCTGCCTTATGCTTTGGCTCACATGCGGAGAACAAACGGCACGCGAATATTTCAAGCTCTATCTAAAGCGTAACGGATCCTGCTCTTCCGATGCAATTACGACACTTTTGCCGTTTGCGGCATCCATGCTTTATAACCGTGAAAATGCAGCCGGAAAGAAACTGCTGCTTTCAATAATGAAGTAACCTCTGATTGGTTTCGGGATAAAACCGAATGCTTTCCCGCTTAATCGTTGATTACTTTGAAATTATCAATATTAAACTTAATGTTTCAGGAGGAACAACTATGAAAATCACTGTTTGTATCGGCTCATCATGTCACATCAAGGGTTCGCGCCAGGTCGTTGAACAGCTCCAGTATCTTATCAAGAGCAACCATCTCTCCGATGAAGTGGAGCTTGCCGGCACGTTCTGCATGGGCAAATGCCAGCAGGGTGTTTGCGTTACCGTTGACGACGAATTCCATTCTGTTTCACCCGCAACGGTCAATTCGTTTTTTGAGCAGAACGTTCTCGCAAAGCTTAAATAAACCGAGCGGTTATTGCTTTGTTTATCCGGACAAACCCGCGATAGATAAGGGAATGCTTTTGAAAAGCGAATTGCTCGACTTATTCCAAAAAATGAAAGGAGCTTCATGCAGTGAATTGCATCGCTTTAAAAAAATCCAACTGCAAAAATTGCTACAAGTGCATTCGCCATTGTCCTGTTAAAGCTATCAGGTTTTCAGGCAACCAGGCTTACATAATCGACAATGAATGCATTCTTTGCGGGCATTGCTTCGTTGTGTGCCCTCAAAATGCTAAACAAATCGTTGACGAAACAGAAAAGGCAAAAGTCCTTATTCAGTCGCCTGCGCCTGTTATTGCAAGCATCGCACCTTCGTTTGTTGCCAACTACGACGGCGTGGGCATTGAAGCCATGCGTGATGCACTGAAGAAACTCGGTTTTTTTGACGCTGAAGAAACCGCAATCGGCGCAACCGTTGTAAAAACAGAATATGAACGCATGCTGCGTGAGGATGCACCGGATGTTGTCATTTCGTCATGCTGCCACTCCGTGAATCTTTTGATTCAGAAACACTACCCTCGCGAGCTGTCCTGTCTTGCACCCGTTCTTTCCCCAATGCAGGCACATTGCCGTGACATTAAGCGGCGTCACCCCGAGGCTAAAACGGTGTTTATCGGGCCCTGCGTTGCAAAAAAGATGAAGCAGAGCATTATGACGGTATTGTCGATGCCGTCCTGACGTTCGATGAACTCAGCGCGTGGTTCAAAGAAAAGGGCATTGAACCCGAGAAAAAGATTGTTCCGAAGGAGGACAGCCGTGCGCGCCTGTTCCCTACCACCGGCGGTATCCTTAAGACGATGGATTGCAGCAACAGTGATTACACATACATGGCAATAGACGGTGTTGACAACTGCATTGCCGTGCTGCGTGATATTGAAAGCGGGCGCATTCACAAGTGTTTCATTGAGATGTCTGCCTGTGTCGGCAGCTGCATCGGCGGCCCGGTTATGGAGAAGTTTCACAGCTACCCCGCAAAAAGATTATGTCACGGTCACGCATTTTGCCGGCAGCAAAGACTTCCCTGTTATGCAGCCTGATTCAATCGCGCTGCAAAAAGAGATGTCTGCAATTGAGCAGCGTGCTCCGATGCCTTCCGAAAGTGAAATCAAAGAGATTTTGCTTCAAATGGGAAAGAAGCAATCTTCCGATGAATTGAACTGCGGCTCCTGCGGCTACAACACATGTCGTGAAAAAGCCATTGCAATCTATCAGGGCAAGGCGGAAGTCTCCATGTGTCTTCCCTACCTGAAAGAAAAAGCAATGAATTTTTCCGACAGCGTAATAAACAACATTCCTCTCGGCATTCTTGTGCTTAACGAAAAGCTCGAAGTGCAGAATATCAACAACGCTGCACTGAGAATCATGAATATGCGTCGTGCCGAGGATATCATGGGCTGCAACGTCGTTCGCATTCTTGAACCCGGTGATTTTGCATCGGTTCTCGAAACGGAGCGAAGCATACGTTCAAAGCCCTGCTACCTTGCGGAATACGGGCGTCATGTTGAAGAAACCATCATTTACGACAGGGAATATCGTTCTCTTCTGTGCATTCTGCGCGATGTTACCGAGGCAGAAACCATGCGCCGTCAAAAAGACGAAGCAAGGCGGAAAACCGTTGAAATTGCCGATCAGGTTGTTGACAAGCAAATGCGCATCGTTCAGGAAATAGCAATGCTGCTCGGCGAAACCGCCGCCGAAACAAAGATTGCACTTACAAAGCTGAAAGAGGTAAGTGCAAATGAATGATCTGTGCGTTGATGTCGGCTTCAACAGTCTTATAAAAAAGAACGAAGTGCTGTGCGGCGACAATGTAAGCACGATCACATGCGAAGACGGCACATTTATTGCTGTGCTTGCAGACGGCTTGGGCAGCGGTGTTAAGGCTTGCATCCTGTCCACATTGACTTCAAAGATCATTTCAACAATGGTCTCCGAAAATATCGATATTTCGGAATGTGTCAAAACCATCGCCGCAACGCTCCCTATCTGCCAGGTGCGCGGGCTTGCCTATTCAACCTTCACGATATTGAAGATTCTTCCGACGCAAGAGGCGGAGATATTTCAATACGATAATCCTGACGTCATTTTTATGCGCGACGGGAAGAATGTTGAGCTGCCCTATGTCAGCATGAACATTGACGGCAAAGAGATAACCCATACAAAGGTTAAACTTCTTGAGAACGACACTTTCATTCTTATGAGCGATGGTGTAATTCATGCCGGCGTGCAGGCAGGCGGAATGTCTTATGCCTTCGGGTGGGAACGCGAAAACATTGTTGACTACATGGAAATCTTTTCCGATGTGGGTTTCTCTGCAAAAACGCTGTGCTCCATCCTGCTTGATGAATGCTACGCAAAGTATTCGGGATCTCCCGGCGACGACTCAACCGTCTGCGTTGTCAAACTCCGCAAGCGCAACCAAGTCAACCTTTTGATCGGACCGCCCGAAAATCCGGATGATTGCGACAGGATGATGTCTCTGTTCTTTTCAAAAGGCGGCAAGCATATCGTTTGCGGCGGAACAACAAGCAAAATTGCCGCAAAGTACCTCGGCAAACCGCTCAAGGTCAGTCTGGATTCGGGCGACGATCCGAGCATTCCGGCAAAAGGGGAAATCGAAGGTGTCGATCTCGTTACCGAAGGCGTTATAACCATGAACCGTGTGCTTGAATATGCCAAGGATCATATCGGCGAAAATGCACTCTACGGTGACTGGAGCTACAAGCGCGGAGGAGCCGCCGAGATTGCAAGGATGCTTTTTGACGAAGCGACGGATATAAACTTCTACGTCGGAAGAGCCGTAAATCCCGCACATCAGAACCCTGATCTGCCGATTAACTTCAACATTAAGATGAACCTTGTAAATGAGCTTGCGGAATGTCTCAAAAAAAAATGGGCAAGCGCATTAAGGTCAGCTACTTTTAATAAATAATTAATTAACCAACTTGGAGGAATATATGCGAAAGTTTGATACACAGGTTCAGTTTTTGAAATATAAAGTCTTGCGGGAGACTGCAAGACTTGCCTGGAAGGACACGCTGACGGAAAATCTTCTGGATTTGCCGAAGAACATTTCCCCCGGCAACACACCGTCAATCCGCTGCTGCATCTATAAGGAACGTGCAATACTCGGAGAACGCATCAAAATCGCAATGGGCGGAGACAAAACAAATCCGAATGTTATCGAGGTTATGGATATTGCCTGCGATGAATGCCCTGTCGGCGGATATGTAGTCACGGACTCCTGCCGCGGCTGCCTTGCTCATCGCTGCGAAGATGCATGCCCGCGCAATGCAATAACTTTCGATGACAAAAACCATACAGCGCATATCGATAAGCAGAAATGCGTCAACTGCGGTGCATGCGCAAAGGTCTGTCCTTACACCGCGATTGCCAACCGCAAACGTCCCTGCGAAAATGCCTGCAAAATCAAGGCTATTTCCATGGGAGAAAACTCTGCTGCGCATATCGATAATTCAAAGTGCATCTCCTGCGGTGCATGCGTTTATCAGTGTCCGTTCGGCGCGATCATGGATAAATCATTTATCCTTGACGCGATTGACATTATCAAAAAAAGAGCGAAGAAAATACCAACTATAAGACGTTTGCGGTTGTTGCACCCAGTATTTCGAGCCAGTTTACCTATGCAAAACTCGGACAGGTTATCACAGGGCTCAAAAACTCGGTTTCCATACCGTTATTGAGGCTGCTCTCGGAGCGGATATGGTTGCAATGACCGAATCTGCGGAACTTGTTGAAAAGGGTTTCCTGACAAGCTCATGCTGCCCCGCATTCGTGAGTTATATTAAAAAATCCTTCCCTGATCTGATTCCGTTGATTTCACACAACCCGTCTCCCATGGCGGCAATTGCAAAATATTTGAAAGAAACGGATTCTCCCTGCAAGGTTGTGTTCATTGGGCCCTGCACGGCGAAAAAAGCGGAAGCGCAGCTTGAGGACGTCAAGTCCTATGTTGACTGCGTGCTGACGTTTGAAGAGCTGCAGGCGTTGTTTGACAGCAAGGATATCGACATCACTGCCCTTGAAGAGAATGTTCTTGACAATGCTTCCTATTTCGGCAGAATTTTTGCCCGCAGCGGCGGTCTTGCGGATGCTGTTGCCGAAGCACTCAAAGAAACCGGACATGAGGATTTCGCACTCAACCCCGTAGCCTGCGACGGAATCGAAGCCTGCCGTGCGGCGCTGATGAAAAAGTCCCGCGGTCTGCTTAAGGAGAACTTCATCGAGGGCATGGCTTGCTCCGGCGGTTGTATCGGCGGCGCAGGCTGTCTGACACACGGTGAAAAGAATAAGGCCGAGGTTGACAAGTACGGTAAAGAAGCATACGAAAAAACAATTTCGGATGCGGTTTCCATACTTAAGAAAAAATAATTCAACGCACAATCAACAATTAAGTTTTGTTGATCCAAACGTAAAACGGACATGCTCGCCGGAAAGTGAGCACGTCCGTTTCTATTTTTCATGTGATTTCATGTGATTGAATCGGGAATCGTTTCAACGCCCCGATTCAGCAAGGATTATCCAAGGTATTCTTTTGCATCCTCTTCGCCGGAAAGAACACGAATTGCGCTGCCCGCGAGCGCATCAAGTTCGCTTTCACCGGGATAAACGCATATCGGAGCAATAAATGAAACCATATCCGAGATGTACTTGCAGAGAGGCTTGCTGTATGCAAGGCCGCCGGTCAGCAGGATCGCTTCAACATTGCCTTTAAGCACGGTTGCCATTTCGCCGATCGTTTTAGCAACATTATACCCGAGAGCCTCGAAAACCATCTTTGCCTTCTCATCTCCGGCGAGCATAGCGTTTTCAACATCGAGAGCAGAATTTGTGCCCATGTGCGCAACAAATCCGCCGGTCTTTGAGCAGAAGCCGTAAAGCTGTTCTTTTGTATAATCACCGCTGAAGCACATATCGAGAACGAGTTTCATAGGAATTGAACCTGTGCGTTCGGGGCTGAACGGGCCTTCACCTGCGATTGCATCGTTAACGTCAATAACAACACCCTTTTCAGACGCCGCAACACTGATGCCGCCGCCCATATGTGCAACGATAAGGTTCGTGTTGTTGTAATCTTTTCATGCTCCTTGCAGTATTTCCTTGCAGTTGCCTTAATGTTGAGGCAATGGAAAACGCAGGTGCGCTCTACATCGGGCAGACCTGTTACACGCGCAATGTCATTCCTTTCGTCAACAACAACGGGATCGGCGATAAAGCAAGGCTTTCCGTATTCTTCACCAAGTTCATGGGCAAAGATTCCGCCGAGAGCGGAAGCATGACGGCTTGCACTGGGCAAATGGTAGAGATCGTCAAGAAGTTTTTCGTTGATCGTGTAGACACCGCTCTTAAGAGGACGAACAATGCCTCCCCTGCCGACAAATGCATCCATTGTCGCAAGGTCAATATTCTCTTTTGCAAGCAGATCTTTGATAAGCTTCATGCGCATTGGAGCCTGAGCAATAACTCCGCCCCAAGCTGCAATTTCTTCGGCAGTGTGGCGTACGACACCCTCGTAAACAAGTTTTTCGCCCTCGAAAACTCCGATTTTGGTTGAAGTTGAGCCGGGATTGATCGCAAGTACGCGATAATTCTGTGACATAATATTTCTCCTTCGTGATTACAGGTTGATTAAAGCGCGGCATATCCGCAGGACGGACGCCGCACGTACTTCCATCTTTTTAATTATATTTCATTTTTTCCTTAATAGCAAGTATATTTAGGGAAACAAAGCGAATTATTCAAAGCATTCCTCAAAAACAAGTGCTGCCGATTTAAATTCGGTTCAGTCTGATTATCGTGCCGCATCCAAAAAGCTCTGCTTCATTTTCGTCATGGGTAATAATAACGCGGGTCGCGAACGCATCAATAAACCTTGGAACAATGCGCTTTTTCATGGCATTATCAAGACCTTTCAGCGGCTCATCGAGAATTGCGGCATCTCTGCCCAATCCGCTTCTTGCAAATGCGATTGCGCGCGCAAGCGCAACCCTGCGGCACATTCCGCCGGAAAGTTCTCTTACGGAAAAATTTTCAAATCCGTTTAGTTCAACATCCCTCAGTGCTGTTCCGGCAATCTTGTGAACATTTGTTTTTTCAATCTGCGTTCCGATAAGCGGAATTTCAACATTCTGCCTTGCCGTTCTGTGCTGCAAAAGTCTGTCTTCTTGGAAAACAACTGCAAACCGCTTGTTGTTCAACCCCAATATTTCACCGGAATTCGGTTTTTCAAGACCAAGGAGAATCCGAAGCAATGTTGTTTTTCCGCTTCCGCTCGCTCCCATAACCGCAATTGCGCCGCCGTCCGGAATTTCCATGCAAAAATCAACAAGAACGGGGTGTTCGCCGTCATATGAAAAGCAGACTTTGTTCAACTTAATCATATGTTTCGTTCCTCATCTCTGCCGTATTCGGCATATGCATCGGATTTATATTGCAGTTCGGCCTCACAGCTTGCATGCCCGTGTTCAAGGCTCTCGCTTCGCCTCCCGGCCGCGCCTTCCGTATTCTTCTTTTTAAAGAGTTTATGCACAAGTAGTTTTTCAAACAGCACACTGATAAGCACAACGGAAGCTGTCCACGCAAAAAGCTCTGCCGTTTCGAGATACAGCTTGCTTTCATATAATGCTCGTCCGACGCTGTTTTTGCTGAGCGCAATTACTTCAGCCGCAACGCAGGATTTCCATGCGAAACCAAGACCTGTCGTTGCCGCGGCGGATAAGTAGGGACGAACGGCGGGAAAGTATATTTCCCGAAGTGTTTTTTCCTGCCGAAAGCATATGCATGCGCAAGCTCCGTCATTTTTTTATCCGTTTGACGCAGTCCTTCACAGACATTAGACCAGCAAATCGGCAGCACCGCAAGAAAAGCAACCGCAGAGGGAGTCACATTGGACGAAAAATACAGCAGGATGAGCACAATGAACGAAGTTACGGGCGTTGCCTTTATGATGTTTTTGAGCGGAGTCAAAAGCACGTCGGCAGCATGCGAAAACGCCGTCAGTGCGCCTGCAAGTAAACCTGCGGTCATGCCGGCTGCAAAGCCTGCCGCAACGCGCAAAAGAGTATGCAGAATGCTGCGGTAAAACTCCGTTGTTTGCGCAAGTCTGCAAAAACTGCGCACAACCGCCCAAGGCGACGGCAGCAGCAGCTCACTGCCGATCAAAAAAACTGAGCAGCTGCCAAACAAGAAGCCAAAACACAATTGCGGCAGTCATGCGAAGCAATGCTCCGCCGCGATGCCGCATTTTATTCCCGTATTTATCTTTTTTGCGTTCAATTGCCATTAAAATCAAATGCAAATTTCAATCCGCTGAGCCGATGTCGGTCATACAGCCGACATCGGCTCAGCCTCAATACATGTTCATTCCGTCATGTTTAACGCTAAATACCCCGTGTTCAACTCAGATTCCGTAATAAAAATCCTTGTCGGGGAGTTTGCCGCCGATGCTCTTCGGGTTTGCCTCGAAGAGAACAGTGAGCATACCTTCAACCGCTTTATGCATCGCTTCACCTTTGCTGAAACTGATGTTGCAGTTCGGAATTGCTTTTTGCAATCTCGACATTCCCGAGAATTCCGGCATCAACGATAAGCTTTGCGGCTTCATAGATATTCTCATTTACGAATGCAGAGCTCTTTTCATATTCCCGCAAAACTGTTCAATTGCCTCCGGATGTTCGTTCACAAAGCTTTTGCGCGCAATAACAACGCCCTGAACAAGCTCCGTTGAGCAAACCTTGTTCCATTCCTCGGTGAGGTTCAATGCAATGCGCAGATCATCGTTTCCGGCAAGAGTTGACGTCACGTTCGGTTCCGGAAGCATGCCGATTTCGGCACTGCCGTCTGCAAGCATGGTTGCCAGCGCAGCGTGCTCGCCGACATAGTTTACCTCAACAGACCCCGCGACTCCGTTTTTATCAAGCAGATAATTAAGGATGTATTCGGGAGTTGCACCCTGTCCGGTCGCATAAACAGTTTTGCCTGCAAGATCGAGCCACAGAGTTCACCTCGGAACCCGCTTCAACAACATAGAGAACACCGAGCGTGCTGACTGCAAGCACCGATATATCGCCATCCAGCTTGTTGTAAAGCACGGATGCAAGATTTACGGGAACGGCCGCAACATCGACTTCGCCGGAAATGATGCGCGGATTCAATGCATCGGGCGATGCTTCAATTGAAACCGTGTAATTTGGGTAATTCTTTTTATCTGCCAGTTTCACCATGCCCATTCCGGTCGGGCCTTTCAGTGCGGCAATGCATATTTCCGTATCATCCTGCTTTTTGAGCAGGCGGCGAATGCTGCCAGCGAAAAAAAAAGCATCACGGCGGCGGTGATCATTGCGACAATTCGTTTCATTAAGTTCTTTTTCATGTGCTTCTTCATAACTTTTTCTCCTTTTCACTCTTTTCAGCGGTATTATCAGAGCAAAATATACTCTCACAGCCTTCGGATTTTCTCCGTAAGTCTTTGCAATTCTGCTTTGAATAATGCTTGGATTGTCCGTTTGCGTGTAAAGCAGGCTTTCGGGTTATACTAAGGGAACTTTGATTTACGGTTATTCGCGCAGAAAAGGCTCAGGTTCGAGCCGTTTTAACGCAAAACCGATTATTCCAAGGCAATACGCCCGTCGGCAGCGGCTTTAAATGCAGATTGTGCACGCTGTTATGCTCTGCCTGCGCAATCAACAAAGCGTCATGCTCCGTTCTGCGGCGCGAAACGGAATGTCAATACGGCGGCTGCATTACACACCTGCATTATAGGATTATTTTTGCGGCGCGTCAACAGGAGTTTTCGAAATATAAATTTCCGAATGCTTCCGGCGCGCGAAATGCACCAATAATCCCGATTTGTACCCCCTGCCCTACAGCTGCCACAATCAATACATGTTTTTGGGTATGATTCGGAAAAAATATTTGCGGTAAACTATAGTCCGTGGTATCATTATAAGGACATAATGAACTCTGCTCGAAACGTTGCGGTTCGGTACATCCGAAATGCCTCGATTCGCTGCAGGATCATACAACCGAGGAGGCTGCATTGAAGAATAAAAAATTTAACTATTTCACAATAGTCATCTACGTTTTGATCATCGCTGCGCTTGTTGTTTTTGTAACAAGCGGCAACGAAAGCGTCAATAAAAAGCCCGATGAGCTGAAAACAACCGATTTTTACCAGCTCGTGCGTGAAGGCTTGCCTGACAGCTACGATGATTTTGCCAATGGATTTGAGAACTCAAAAATCGCTGCCGTTCAGGTCACGGAGGAAACTCTTTACGGCCTGTATGTGCCGAACGGGGAATCTGAAAGCAGCGAAGATTTCAGTAAAAAACTTGAAAAGTTCAAAAAGGGTAAAACCTATGATTTCAGCGTGACGGTTCAGTCTGCCGAAGCCTTCCAGAAGGAAATGGCCAGCCTGATCGCGGGCAAGTACCCTAATTCCGGTTTGATTGCAGACAATATCACCGTGCTTGACTACGGTTTCTATTGTCAGCTTAACCCTACCCCTCAGGTCAGCTGGATACTTGTGCTTCTCCCCTATCTTATCATCGGCGGAGTGCTCTTGGCATTTATTTTCTTTATGAATCGTGCAAACAACAAGCAGGGCATGAATTTCGGCAAGAGCCGCGCAAAGACGGCGGATGAACTCGGAAACAATGTCACGTTTGAAGATGTTGCCGGAGCCGATGAAGAAAAACAGGAGCTGCGCGAGATTGTCGATTTTCTGCGCAATCCGAAAGCTTTCACCGAAATGGGTGCAAGAATTCCCAAAGGTGTGCTTCTTGTCGGCCCTCCGGGCACAGGCAAAACACTGCTTGCAAAAGCGGTTGCCGGTGAAGCCAAAGTCCCCTTCTTCTCTATCAGCAGTTCCGAATTCGTCGAACTTTACGTCGGCGTCGGTGCAAGCCGTGTGCGTGATCTTTTCCACACCGCAAAGCGCTGCGCCCCCGCTATTATTTTCATTGACGAAATCGATGCTGTCGGCAGGCAGAGAGGCGCGGGACTCGGCGGCGGCCATGATGAACGTGAGCAGACCTTAAACCAGCTTCTTGTTGAAATGGATGGTTTTTCCAACAGCCAGGGAATCATCGTTATTGCGGCGACCAACCGTCCCGATGTTCTTGATCCTGCGTTGCTCCGTCCCGGCAGGTTTGACAGACGCATCACGGTCAACTATCCTGACGTTAAGGGCAGGAAGGAAATCATTGCGGTTCACGCTAAGCACAAGACCTTTGAACCGGACGTCGACTTTGGAAAAATCGCAAAGTTGACTCCCGGCTGCACCGGTGCAGATCTTGAAAATATGCTGAATGAAGCCGCCATCCTTGCCGTAAGGAAAAACAAAAAAGCGATTTCTTCCGCCGATGTTGACGAGGCTATCAAACGCGTTCTTTACGGACCCGAAAAAAAGAGCCGCGTTGTTTCCGACGAGAATATGCGCGTTGTCACTTATCACGAAGTCGGTCATGCAGTCGTTGCACACTGCACACCAAACGGCGAGCCCGTGCATGAGGTTTCTATCATACCGCGCGGCCGTGCTGCAGGCTACACCAGAATGCTGCCCTCCGACACATATGAAAACGTTACAAAGCACAAGCTGCTTGACATGATCGCCGTTTATCTCGGCGGCCGTGCCGCGGAGGCGCTCTTCCTCAGCGACGTCAGCACAGGTGCACAAAATGACCTCATGCGGGCAACGGAAATCGCACGTCAAATCGTCACGGAATACGGCATGAGTGATGTTATCGGACCTGTTTATCTGGCAGGCGAGCAGGAAGTCTTCATCGGTAAGAGTTTCGGACACGCACGCAACTTCTCCGAAGATGTTGCGGCCAAGATTGACAGCGAAATTCGTCGGATCATGGATGAGCAGAATGACCGTGCACTCAAGATTCTGGATGAACATCGAGACGGTGTTGAGCGCGTTGCAGCCGTTTTAAGAGAGAAAGAGCAGATAACCGGCGAGGAATTCGCGGCGCTTTTCGAGAATAAACCTCTTCCCGAAAAAGAAGCCGGCTCAGATTGAATCCGAATCCCCCGCCGAATCCGCCGCCGAATCCCCCGCCTCCGTTCAGGAAGTTCAGGAGTAAGGGTTAAAATCAAAACTCTGTGCACCGTCCGGTGCCGTCATGTCGGAAAGGAACTGCTGCAGTTCCTTTCCGTTTTATGGTTTAGTATATCAAAACTCATATTGAAAGGAATTTTTAATCATGCTGCAAGTAGGACTTAAAGGCAAAAAAACTGTTGTTGTCACAACCGAAAACACTGCTGAACGTATGTTGAGCGGATTGCTTCCCGTTTACGCAACGCCCTCGCTGATTGCGTTTATGGAATACACATGTTCGGAAACAGTCCGGCCGTTTCTTGATGCCGGAATGAGTACCGTCGGCACTCTTGTGAACATTAAGCATACCAGCGCTTCCCCTGTCGGATCAACCATTACATGTGAATGCGAACTCGCACAAATCGATGGGCGCAAGCTCATTTTCAACGTCATTGCGCATGATGATTTCGGCCCCGTCGGAGAAGGCGTTCATGAACGTTTTGTTATAAATAATGATAAGTTTATGAGCAAAGTTGCCGAAAAACAGGCAGCTCTGCAAATGCACAGTGCCGAGTGAACTCTGGAAAAGCTCGCATAATTAAAATCCGGAAACCTAAGAACCCATCTCTCAGACACGGCTTGCATCCGAGGGATGAGTTCTTTTGTTATTGCATTGTTATTTCAAAGCAACACTTATGAATTAATTGATGCCTGTGCATCATATCCGCACCGTGCAGAGTGCCGGCTATGCTTCACAGGCTTCACGCCCTCAGCATTATATCCGCCGACGGGCAGTGCCGCAAGTCATTCCGACTTACTTCATCATATTGCTGCCGCCGTTCATATTACGCTCGGCATACTCGATCATGCGCTTAACCATCTGGCCGCCGATCCTGCCTGCATCACGGGCGGAAATATCGCCGTTGTAGCCCTGGTTAAGGCTGATGTTCATGGAATTTGCAACCTCGGTCTTGAAACCGGAGAGCTTCTGCTTCATTTCTCTGGAATTGCTGCTGGTCATCGTAAAATCTCCTTTCAGATTTTGTTCGGTATAATTTATTTTGTTATTATTTATGCATATTGTTTTCAGCGTATTCGATCATACGCTTAACCATCTGGCCGCCGATCCTGCCTGCATCGCGGGCGGAAATGTCGCCGTTATAACCGTCATTAAGGGTTATATTCATCGAGTTAGCGACCTCGGTTTTAAAGTTCTTCAGCGACTGCTTCGCCTCGGGAACTGCAACACGATTGCTCCTTGCCATAAGTTTTCACCTCCGTTCATTGCCGTCCGCTTCAAAAGCCTTTCTCCTCAGTTGCGTTTTAAAGCGGACGTTATATAATCACGTGCACGAAACTCCGGTTTTGATTTCACACTCTTCGCCGTATCCGAAGCACTCATCTTCGGAATTCATCAGCGGTGTCGGCATCAGCACCGAGCCTGTTTTGTGTAATCACAGCACACCGTATGTTCCGGACTTTAGGAATACTCGTCATAATCCGTTCTTTTGCGGGCTAAGACTCGAATCTACGGTCTTTTCACGCAAAAGCTTCCTTGGATTCGAGTTTCCTTAGGAATACTCGTCATAATACGTTCTTTTGCGGGATAAGACTTGAATCTATGGTCTTTTCACGCAAAAGCTTCCTTTGAATTCGAGTTTCCTTAGGAATACTCGTCATAATCTGTTCTTTTGCGGGATAAGACTCGAATCTATGGTCTTTTCACGCAAAAGCTTCCTTGAATTCGAGTTTCCTTAGGAATACTCGTCATAATATGTTCTTTTGCGGGATAAGACTCGAATCTATGGTCTTTTCACGCAAAAGCTTCCTTTGGATTCGAGTTTCCTTAGCTGCCAAATCCTGCAGCACCGTGCCGAATTCTGTCGCTTCGTGCGGCGTGCAGTCTTAATTTGTCCGTTTTCGGCGAAGCTATAACCGGTATTTTTTTAAAAAACATGATGGATAAAATTGTTTGACAGCAGCACATATCGGCACTATAATTATAACGAATACGAAATTGCGATAATTGCACTGCAGGCGGGCTTTCGACCGCCGTTGTTGAATTTTCGCAAAGCTTTTTTTGCAGAAAGGAGAAAAAATGATTAAGAATAACACAGCGGATCTCATTTCGTTTCTTGAAAATCCGTTTCACCCTATCATACGACTGCGGAGGCAATTCGACTCATGGACGAATCCGGGTTTACTGCGTTGGAACAAAATAAACCCTGGAAACTTGAAAAGGGCGGAAACTACTATGTAAAATGCTTCGGCACCATGCTTATTGCATTTCATGTCGGCTGCGAATATGTGCCCGGCGAAGACTTTCGTCTTGCAGCGTGTCATGTTGACTGGCCCTGCTATTATATAAAGCCCAATCCCGAACAAGTCTCCGGAGGCTGCGCAAAGCTCAGCATCGAGCCCTACGGCGGCATGATTCACAACACATGGCTTGACAGACCGCTCTCCGCTGCCGGCATGATCACACTTAAGAGTGACAATGTGCTTGCTCCCGAACGCCGCCTTGTGGATTTTGAAAAACCTATCCTCACAATTCCCAACCTTGCGATTCATATGAACCGCAGTGTTAACAAGGGTGTTGAATTGAATCCCAATAAGGACATGCTCCCGATTTGCAAGTCTGTTGAGCAGGATTTCAACAAGGACGGATATTTTGTATCTAAGCTGGCAGAATTGGCGGGAGTCGCTCCGGAGCAGATTCTGAGCTACGATCTCTGCATTTACAACGCCGAAAAGCCCATGCTCTGCGGCTTTGACGAGGATTTTCTCACTTCGCCCAGGCTTGACAACATCACATCCGCATTTGCGGTGCTTTACGGAATTGTTAACTGCAACCGTGCCCACGGCGTTACGGCCGCGGTGCTTTTCGACAATGAAGAAGTCGGCTCCGGAACAAAGCAGGGAGCTGACAGTGCAACTCTCGGCTTGATGCTTGAAAAAATCGCCTGTGCTCTCGGTGCCTCCCGCAGCGAATACATCGATTCTCTCGCATCCGGATTCATGCTTTCCTGTGATGTTGCACACGCAAAGCACCCCAACCATGCGGAGCTTTCCGATGCTTCCTGCAATGCCGTAATGAACAAAGGCACTGCGCTGAAAATGAATTACGAACAGCGTTATGCAACCGAAGCCGTCGGCATAGGCATGATTGAAGGCATTTGCGCAAAATACAGTATTCCCTATAAGCGGTTTATGAACCGCCCCGACCTGCGCGGCGGCGGAACGCTCGGCTCCTTTGCGGCAAGTCAACTTGGCATGAGCACAGCCGATGTCGGCGTTCCCATGCTTGCAATGCATTCCTGCCGCGAAACAATGGGCGTTCGCGACCAAGATTCACTTAACGAACTGGTTGCTCACTATTTCGCTGAAGAGTAATTTTTAATTTCAAATTCCGTTCAGACGGAAACAAAAAAGGATATTTATCCGCAGCGGGTAAATATCCTTTAATTTTTCCTTAGTTTTTAATTCGTTTTGCCGTCATTCGCCCTTTATCATCTGAAGGTACGGAATGAAGCGAAAGCCTCTGCGTTCGTACAGTGCAATTGCGCGCGGGTTATCCGGTTCAACTTCAAGCCTATACCTTGCGGCAGGACAATGCTGCTCAATGTAGAGGAAAAACTCAGACATCAAACCCATTGAACGATACGGTTCACGAATGTATCCTTCTTCAAGCCAGACAACAAGCCCGCCTGCTTCCTGTGAAAAAGTTTTTGCCGTCAAAACATAACCTGCCGGGGTGCCATCCTCGCATTCGAGCATGAAACACTCCGCATAAACATTCGACCGCATCAGCTCATCAAACATCGCGCTGCGGTTTTTTCCGGTATCGGGTGCATAACTGCTGCCGAAGAGTAAAACTCACTCGTCAATTCCATAAATATATTTTTATCTTTCGCTGTAAGTTTTCGAATCATATTCAATTCACCTTTCCGGTATGATTTTTATAAAGGATACCCCGTTTTTCTTTTTTGTCAAGATATATCGATTTGCATTTGCATTTATGGATTCAGAGTTATAAAAATACAAAAAGACCGTTGCGCACGGTCTTTTGCACCAACAAAACAAAACAGGAAGGAAACTCATGAATCGGAACCCCTTGCCGTTCCTCTTCTACCTATATAACGCACGAACGCGCTTTTTGGTTGCCTGTTTTTGGAAATTTTTTGGAAATTTTTAAAAAAACTTACTCCCTCACAAATCGGCAGTTCGGCTGCTACAGCAGCGTGCGCACAAGGTCGGATAATACTCCGGGATGTGTTACGGGAACATCGTGCCCCGCGCCTTCAATCAAAACATGAGTGCCGTGCGGAATAGCATCTGCAATTCGTTCGGAATGCTTTCTGTCAATAACCGTATCTTTTTTGCCGAGTATAATCGTCGCCTCGGCAATAATGCCTGCAAGCTGGTGCGAGGTTATATGCGGTTCATTCAGCATCATTGAAAGCAACGCCGCAGTACGCTCATCGCCCTTGTGATTCGCCCGCCGCAATGCGGTTTTAATTTCCCGAACCGCCTTTGCGGTTAACCCGGATGGATCTGTATTCGCGCCGATCGTGAAGAATCTTCGAACTTTGAAACTTTTCATTGCCATAAGCAGCGCAATAATCCCACCGTCGGAATAACCGACGATATCATATTCGTTGATTCCGAGTTCGTCCATCAGCGCAGCGGCATCATCCGCCATTGCTGAATACGATATTTCCCCCCGCCGTCAAGCGAGAATGACTCCCCCCCTGCATCCTGCTGTCCATAAGCACAAAGCCCTTTGCACCGAGGAGCGGTGAGATCATGTTATCGAAGATATGCATATCTTCACCATTGCCGTGCAGCAACAAAACCGGTGTCCGGAGCCTGAACTCCCGCACCCCGGCAAGTTCGTAGTGAATTGATTGATTGCCGTGAATGAATTCTGCCATATTTATTGATAGTTTTTTCTTGCCGAAGTATAAGCTCCCGCCGCGAAAGAGCCCTCCTTTCGATTTATCTCGAAAGTATACCACAAACGGAAGAAAATGTAAATTACGTCTTTTGCCGTTCGGTGTCGTTTTCTTATTTATTATTAAGATAATCGATCGCTGCCTTCAGCTGCAAATCCCGATTCGCGAAATCACGCATAATGAAAAATATATCATAGTTGACAAGCTCGGCATCTTGTTCAACCTCAATATCCGGTGCAACTCCGATTTCGTGAATAAGCTTGCCGTTCGGTGTGCGATAAACATCGGTTGTGAGCTTTATGTATCCCTGACCGTTCCGCAATGCCCAACTTGACTGCACAATGCCCTTGCCGTACGTGTTTTTGCCTATCAGTGCCGCGCATTTGTTGTCCTGAACGGCGGAAGCAAAAATCTGCTTGAGGATGCGGAGTTTTCATTAATCAAAACAGCGTAGGGGATCTCCAGTGACTGTTCTGCCGTTGATTCGAAGCTTTGCGGAGGATCAACAAGCTTTCCTTCAAGGGTTGTAATTGTGCATTCCGGCAAAATGCGGTCGCAAATTGCAACAACAACATCCAGCGAACCCCCGGGATTGTTTCGCAAATCGATGATCAGTGACTCAATGCCCTGCCCAAGCAAACCGTCAAGGCCTTCGTTAAACTCTTCGGCGGCATTGCCTGTAAACGATTCAATTCGGATATAGCCAATGCTGTTTTCCAGGATTTCCGTATAAACACGTTTAATATATACGTCGCCGCGTTCAACGTCAATTTCGAGGGTCTCTTCTCCGCGTTTAATCGTGAGTGCAACGGTCGTGCCGTCCAAACCGCTGATTAAATCACTGACCTCTTCATGAGGAAGCCCCAAAGTTGATTTTCCGTCGACAGCAATGACGGTGTCGCCTTCCCGTATGCCTGCTTTCGCTGCGGGATTCCCTTCATAAACACGAACTATCTCTGCACCGTTTCCGTCCGTCACGCCAAGCAGTACACCGATGCCCTTGTAGCTGCCGTTGATTGAGTTTTCAAACGCCTCGTATTCCTCATTCGTATAATACGCCGCATAAGGATCACCAATCGAGTTAACGATATTATGTGCCGCATCTTCAAGCAGTTTTTCGGTGTCCGGCGCATCATCATGAAAATAATAATACTTGTCTATATCGCTCAGGAGCGTGCTGATAAGGGATGAGTCATATTTTGCTCCGCCGTCTATCAGCCGATATCGACCTTTTCCGCCGAGCAGAGCCACAAAAAGCACCATAGCCGCAACCGCCGCACTCATCAGCATCAAAACCGCAACCTGCCACGGCCGTGCGCCGTTATACTTTTTGATCACCTGTCGCTGCACAATCTGCTCATCATTGTGAATACTGTTGTCCATCCTTCATTCCGTATCCCGTTCCGCGGGAATTCCTTTCTGATTTTTAAGCTCAAATACCAACGTTACTGTTCCGTGAATTCAATCGCCGTTTCATCCCGCTGCAACTCGTCATTCGATGTTCCGTCACATTTCATGCAGGATTTTATGGCAGGAAGTGCGAGCGGGTCAACCTCTCCGAGCCTTATTCCTCCCGTTTGCCGCGGAGGGAGCTTCATTCTGTCCCACATGCCGTATTTATGCGTGTCCACGATTGCTTTCATAAACTTCGTTTCGACATCGGGAACGATTTTCCTGAAGTCTTGAAGCAGCAGGCGCATATCTTCACGCTTTGTATGGCCCGCAGCAGGGCAGTTTGCACGCAAAACCGGCAGCCGGAGCCTGCGCGAAGCGGAAACAGCATCCTTTTCCGGGAAGAAAACGAGCGGACGGATTACCGTGATACCCGTTCTGCCAAGGTATGTGATGGGTGCAAACGTGTTCAATCTGGCTTCAAAAAACAAACTCAGCAAAAAAGTCTCAAGAACATCTTCACGGTTATGTCCGAGTGCAACAAGGTTGCAGCCCTTTTCAAGTGCAATGTCGTTCAATGCCCCGCGCCGCATTTTCGCACACATAGCGCATGGATTCTTTTCTTTGCGTATGTTGAAAACAACATCTCCAATATCCGTTTTGCGCACTTCAAAATCAATATCGTGTTC
>VOFB01000514.1_pt1 | contig 30000 bp, 43 predicted proteins | sample 5384141 | NCBI WGS metagenome assembly VOFB01 (sample SAMN12384721, study PRJNA508395) | human gut metagenome | isolation source: healthy gut A | host: Homo sapiens | reverse complement strand
AATGGATGATCCATTGGTCGGCGGAATTGTGGATGTTTTTGAGGCAGAAGGATTAAAAGTATTCGGACCGAGAAAGAATGCTGCAATCTTAGAGGGATCCAAAGCATTTTCCAAAGATTTGATGAAGAAATATAACATTCCGACCGCAGGATATGAGACCTTTGATGACCCGAAAAAGGCATTGGAGTATCTGGAAACTGCAAAAATGCCAATCGTATTAAAGGCAGACGGACTGGCACTTGGTAAAGGTGTTCTGATTTGTAACACCTTAGAGGAAGCGAAAGCCGGAGTAAAAGAAATCATGGAAGATAAGAAATTTGGTTCTGCCGGCAACCATATGGTAATAGAAGAGTTCATGACAGGCCGTGAAGTATCCGTGCTTTCTTTCGTAGATGGCAAGACCATTAAGATTATGTCTTCCGCACAGGACCACAAACGTGCCAAAGATGGAGACCAGGGCTTAAATACCGGTGGAATGGGTAACTTCTCTCCAAGTCCTTTCTATACCAAAGAAGTAGATGATTTCTGTAAGAAATATATCTATCAGGCAACCGTAGATGCCATGGCAGCAGAAGGAAGACCATTTGTCGGTGTTATTTTCTTCGGACTGATGCTGACAGAGGATGGACCAAAGGTATTAGAGTACAATGCCCGTTTTGGTGACCCGGAGGCACAGGTAGTTCTTCCGAGAATGAAAAATGACATCATTGATGGTGGAGTAGGTAAGACAACTACAACAGCAAATGTAGGAACAGGTCTTGCACAGTTAAATAAAAAGGTAGTAATGATCGATACTGATATCGGTCTTCGTAACTTAGACGTTGTTATGGGATTAGAGAACCGTATTGTATACAATCTGGTTGATGTTATCGAGGGCAAATGTCGTTTGAAACAGGCACTCATCAAGGATAAAAAGTATCCTGAATTATGTCTGTTACCATCCGCGCAGACAAGAGATAAGGATGCCGTGACACCGGAGCAGATGGTTGCGCTGATCAATGAGCTTCGAAAAGAATTTGATTATATTTTACTGGATTGCCCGGCCGGTATCGAGCAGGGATTCAAGAATGCCATTGCAGGTGCGGACAGAGCACTGGTTGTCACAACACCTGAGGTATCTGCAATCCGTGATGCAGACAGAATCGTTGGCTTGCTGGAAGCAAATGAGATGAAACGTATCGACCTTATCGTAAACCGTCTGAGAATGGATATGGTAAAACGTGGTGATATGATGAATGTCGAAGATGTTACGGATATTCTTGCTGTCAATCTGATCGGTGCAGTACCGGATGATGAACATATCGTAGTTTCTACAAACCAGGGCGAACCATTGGTTGGTTCTGACTGTCTTGCAGGAAAAGCATATGCCAATATCAGCAGACGTATTACAGGAGAAGATGTTCCATTTTTAGACTTGGAAGTAAAACAGGGTGTATTTGGAAAATTAATGGATTTATTTAAGAAAAACTAAGGGGGAGAAGCCACGTGGGTTTAATGGATTTATTCAAAAAGAAAAGTTCTGGTGACGTTGCAAAGGATCGTTTGAAACTTTTACTTGTATCTGACCGTGCCAACTGCTCTCCTGAGATGATGGAAATGATCAAACGGGATATTATCCAGGTAATTTCCAAGTACATGGATATTGATGCAGATGCGTTGGATGTGAAGATCACAGAGACAGAATCTGACTCCAATAATGGTATGGTTCCAGCATTATTTGCAAATATCCCGATCAAGGATATGAAGCATAAACCGGATAAACGCTAAGATTTATAACCGGAGTTTGACTTACCGTAGTGTCGCAGATTTTGTGGTGCTTTCTCAGGGGTGAAGGGGCAGATATAAGCGTCCTCTCACAAGTCTTGATTTTATAGGTTTATGAAAAGAAAAACGGTACAGACAAATATGATGTTCCTGTTCGCCGGGCATTCCGCTGGGCTTCTGATCAACAATCATGTTCAGCTGAAGCTTCCATGATTGTTAGAATCCCAGCTCCATGGCTCACAAAGGAAATCATATTTGTCTGCACCGTTTTTCTTTCAGTTACGTTATGGATGACTTGTGAGAGGACGCTTATACATGCCCAATCAATGCTACGAAGCACACCACAAAATCTGCAAGTTGCGTTATGGAACTCCCGGCTATGGTAAAAATCATGGTATTGATCAATAGGGTAATTCGAAAGGTGTTAATTTTTAAATAATAGCAGGAGAAATAAAATGAGTACAAAAAAGCAATTAGCACATCATTTGTTGCCATATTTATTTTAATAATCACACAGATTATTGCACAATCCATTGCAAGTATGTTTGTTATAATAAAAATTCCAACTGGCATTTGTAATATTATCGCTGGAATTATATATGCTGGATTGACATATCTTATTCTGAAAATGTTTATTAGCAAAATTATTAAATTGCCGACTTCGGATTTCGGAATGCCTAAATTTGCTATTAAAATAAGATGGATTTTGATAGCTGTATTATTACCATTTGTTATAAAAGAAAGTTATCTTTTAATATTCAACGGTAAGTATGTATCCTCAAATATGAATGGAAATCAGATGTTCAATACTTTAAGTGCAGGGGTTGCATTTACCGGAATAGCGGCTGGATTTGTTGAAGAAATGGTGTTTAGAGGAGTTATACTTAATGCATTAAAGAAGAGATGGAATATTAAGGTGGCTGTAATTGTTCCATCAATGTTATTTGGTATTGTACATGTTCTGGGACAGGATTTTTCAATAGGTAGTTGTTTATTAGTAATTATCGCCGGAACGATGGTAGGCGTTATGTTTTCGATGATTGCAATAGAAAGCGGTTCAGTTTGGAATAGTGGAATAGTTCATGCTATCTGGAACGTTGTGATTATTGGTGGAGGATTAGCCATTGGGGAAAAAATGGATAAATATTCTGTAATGACATATGTACTTAATTCAAAAGATTTCGCCATCACAGGTGGTGAGTTTGGAATTGAATCATCTGTTATTTCATTGTTCGGATACATAATAGTTGCTGGTATAGCATTTTTTATGATTAAATCGAACAGGAAAAATTGATATGACGGTTTGAAAATATGAAGCTATAAGGTACTTGTCCATTTTTAGTTTGTAGAAGTTTATTATAAAATAAGAGTTTCATAACGTAAATTGCAGATTTTGTGATGTAATTCATAGTGTTGGCAGGGCATGTATAAGCGGCATTTCACAAGTCATTCACAGTGTAAATGAAAAGAAAAATCGTACAGAAACATAATATTTGTCTGTACGATTTTTTTTAATCAACATATATAATAATGACTTGTGAGAGGGCGCTTATATCTGCCCTTTACACCCTAAGAAAGCACCACAGAATCTGCAATTTGCGTTATGAAATTCACGGTTATGGGATGAGTGCCTATAAAGGAGGTGTCGACTAAATGCAGTCATTTTCAATGTCTTGTGATTCGTCGATGATAAGGGCACACCTCCCGGAGTTTAAGCTTTGTTTACTGCCGCTCGTAACATGGATTAACGGATTTTTAGATTGAATTTCTATGGAGTGTATATTCAAAAATATTGCAGTTTCATAACTTATGAGATAATGAATGTAAAATGGACGAATATTGTTTTCGTTTTGCGTTATGGAGATGAAACTCTCCATTTGTGGATGAACACAAATGATCAGAGAGGTTCATCGCAATGTTTAACGCAACGAAACACAATATTCGTCCATTCACATTCATGTTTTCATAAACATGTCAGACTGCAATATTTTGTTCATAACCTAAATTATAAAATTCAATCTAAAATCCGCACCACCTGCAATCGGCAGTTCCTAAGTAAAATTCAATCTTGAAAAAATGTATTGACAACAAAGTGCCATAGTGCTATGGTTAATTACATAAGTAATGAACCACATAACAAACAAAAAACAAGAGGACAGATAAGCGCATTTGAAAAGCTGTCAGCAACAGAATAATTTCTGGAAAGAAAGGAGTATATCATGCATGAATGAGATTTTGACGCAGGAGAAATCCATATATCTGCAGATCGCAGAGATGATCGAGACAGATATTTTAAGGGATATTCTTCTGGAAGAGGAACGCGTGCCGAGCACGAATGAACTGGCGAAGCTATATGCCATTAATCCGGCGACAGCAGCAAAGGAGTGAATATTTTGGTGGATGAAGGTGTTCTGTATAAGAAAAGAGGGATTGGAATGTTTGTGTCAGCAGGTGCGAAAGAGGCAATCTTAAGCCGGAGAAAGAATGAATTTTATGATAACTATGTAAAAAAACTGTTAGAGGAAGCAGCGAGCATCGGACTTGGAAAAGAAGAAGTCATTCAGTTGATACAATCCGGCAATGAAGCGTAAGGAGCTGTCCGGATGGAAAACAGTGATACCGGAAGCATGGAATCATGCAAATAAGAGGAATGATACAGGAAAATGTATTTTAAAGTTGTGAAAAGAAAGGCAGGAAGATGATTCATGGAATCAATCGTATGTAATGGTATAGGTAAAATTTATGGAAAAAAACAGGTGTTAAAGAATATCAATCTCACATTGGAGAAAGGAAAGATTTATGGACTGATTGGAAGAAACGGTGCCGGAAAGACGACATTGTTATCCATTATGTCCGCACAAAATCCGGCATCCGAAGGAACTGTGACATGGAATGGTGAAAATGTATGGGAGAACCGCAAGGCGTTAGATCACATTTGCTTTTCCAGAGAGTTGTCCATCAATCTCTATGGAAGCGGCGTGAGCGGCATGAAAGTAAAAGATTATCTGAAAACTGCTTCCTATTACTATCCAGACTGGGATCAGGCACTTGCGGAGGAACTGATCAAAAAATTTGAACTGAATACAAAGCAACGTATCAATAAAATGTCCAAAGGTATGCTGTCCATGGTGACGATTATCGTAGCACTTGCAAGCAAAGCCGATTTTACTTTTATGGATGAACCGGTGGCAGGTCTTGATGTTGTAATGCGTGATTATTTTTACCATAAACTGATGGAGGAATATACCGAGACCGGACGGACCTTTGTTATTTCCACACATATTATCGAGGAAGCAACGGATCTGATGGAAGAAGTGATCATGATCAAAAATGGAGAGGTGCTGCTGAAAGAAAATACGCAGGAACTTCTGGAGAGAAGCTACCATGTAAGTGGTCTTGCAGAAGTTGTGGATCAGGCAACGGAAGGCTATGAGAGACATCATGAAGAGAAGATGGGAAGAAGCAAGAGTGTGACGATCCTTTGAAGGAAGGACAGAAGCTGCCGGAAGGCTATGATGTGACCATTCAGCCACTCAATCTGGAAAAATTGTTTGTATCCCTTTGCGGAATGGAGGAGTAGACATGGCAGAGAGCAGGATTATTAAGAGAAATGTTCGATTCTGGGGAAAATCAGGATTGCAGCTGACCGGCATGATGTTGATTTTTATGGTTGTATATGGATTCCTATTTAATATGGGAAGCGGCAGTATATTCGGGGATTTCTGGAAAACAGCTTATTTTTATGGCGGGATCATAAGCGTTCTATTTGCGCTGATCGGACCAGTTTCTTATGTGGGATCTTATCTTCCGCTGACATTGTCTTTGGCTCCGGAAGAAGGGAGGCAGTCTTTGGCGCACAGATTTTCTGTGTGGTCTATGTAGTAAGCGCCTATATCATTCTGGTATTTGCAGGGATTATGAGCAGTGGAAAGTTCAATGGAAAGCTGAATGCTTTGATCGCAGTTCTGTTTATATTCATGACAGCGGTCGGACAGCTTATATCGGTTGCGCAGATGCATTTCGGGATAAAAGGAATGATCATAGGAATCGTCATTGTGGTATTATGCATGGTCGGCGGATTTGTGACAGGAATTGGATTTATTGACCAGATCATGGCGTGGATCAACAGAATACAGACGAATGTAGTATGGACATTGCTTGCGATAGCAGCGATTGTCAGCATTGCGTTGTATGCAGTCAGTGTCATGGCACTTTTCCGTGAAATGAGACATTACGAAGTGAAAGCATAAGTTGGGAGGCGGAAAGAATGAACAGTTTTTTATTCAGTGTAAGGTGCGGAAAGCAGAGCTTTTGCAGTTTCTTGGAATTACTGCTGTGGGATACTTAATTGGTCTGATCGTTGTATTTATCGTGATGAATGTGGCAAAAGAGAATACCTGTGCAACAGCCGGAACCATGCTGGCGGTCATCGCCTTTGCTTTTATACATTTATTTGGGATAACTCTTTCTTTTATGGGGGATTTTAACATGGCAATTTCCCTGGTGCGACCAGAAAAAGCTTTGTCTCAGGCTATGTACTTTTTAATCTGTTGGAGATCGCAGTGCTGGAACTTGAGATCGTTGTGTTTGGTGTAGTTGAGAAGTTTTTGCTGGAAAATGCATTTCCACAGGCGGTTATGGAAATTGACCTGACAAACTTTTTTACATGGAACTATCTGTCAGGTGTCCTGGTCGTATTTACAGCAGTGGAAATGTTTTTCGGCGCAGTTATTTTAAGATATGGCATGAAAGTGTTATGGATTTTATGGGCGGTCTGGATGATAATCTGTCTGGTTCCCATGAATATTGCAAAGAATGAAAAGCTTTCCGGTGAACTTGCGAAATTAGGGCTGTTTCTGGGTGGAAAATTCACGCCACAGGGGAATTGTGGCTCTGGTGATTGCCTTAACAATTGTTGTAGCTGCGATCACATGGAACATTCTTCGGAAACAGCGAGTGACAGCATAAATATTATGTGATAAGATAAAACCATGTGGGTGAAAAATACCTGCATGGTTTTTGTTATGACGACCACTAATCAGATAACAGGATTACGGAAAAATATAAGGGGATTATGATGAACGATAAGTTAGAACAGTTACAGAAATATTTAGAGAAAATGGAACAGTTCAACCATGTGAACACATTATTGTATTGGGATATGAGAACCAACACTCAAAGGAAGGATTTGCAGGACACAGCGATGCACTCACTTATTTTTCAACGGAGCAGTTTTCCATGTCGACCTCGGATGAACTGAAAACGTTATTGGATACTACTGGCAGAGCCGGAAGAGTTTGAAAAGCTTGACGATAAGTGGAAGTTTGTTGTAAATAAAATGAAAACAGATATGGACAGAAATCGCAGAATTCCAAAAGAATTTTATGAAGGCTTCGTGAAAGCACAGTCGGAATCGGAGAATGCGTGGGAGGAAGCGAAGGAAAAAGCAGACTTTTCTATTTTTGCCCCACATTTGCAGAAAATGATCGATATGACAGCGGAGATGACCGGTTACACAGATCCGGAAAAAGAAGTTTACGACGCACTGTTAGACCAGTATGAAAAAGGAATGGATTCCGCTACGATGGACAGCCTGTTTGAAGATTTAAAAGCAGAGCTGATTCCTCTGGTGCAGAAAGTGCTTGCAGCGAAACAGCCGGATGACAGCAAGTTTCATGCTTCATTTGACAAGAATGCGCAGAAGGAAGTGGAGAAGCTTTTGCTGAGTTATATCGGATTTGACTGGAACAGAGGAACAACCGGGAATCTACACATCCTTTTACACTGAATTTTTCTTCCAAGGATGTCCGGGTGACAAATCATTATTATGAACATGATCCGCTCAGTGCGATGTATTCGGCAATCCATGAGGGTGGTCATGCGATTTTTGAGCAGAATGTGAATCCGGATTATGACGGAACGGTAGCGGGAAGCTGCAGTTATATGGGAATCCATGAGAGCCAATCCCGTTTTTATGAGAATATTTTAGGGCGCAATAAGAATTTCTGGATTCCGGTTTATGCAAAGTGCAGGAAAAAATGCCACAGCTTCAGGACGTTTCGTTGGATGAATTTTATAAGGAAGTCAATCATGTGAGAAACAGTTTTATCCGCACAGAGGCAGATGAACTGACTTACTGTTTCCATATTATTTTAAGATATGAGATCGAGAAGGCAATTTTCCGCGACCATGTGAAAGTGGAGGAACTTCCGGAACTCTGGAATCAGAAAATGAAGGAATATTTAGATATCACTCCGGCAAATGATGCGGAAGGAATTTTGCAGGATATGCACTGGTCTGACGGTTCTTTTGGTTACTTTCCATCCTATCTGCTTGGCAGTATTTATGACGGCATGTATTTAGATCGTCTGGAGGAAGAACTTGGCTCTGTGGATGCGCTGCTCGCGGAGGGGCAGAATCAGTGAGATTACAAAATGGCTGAATGAGAAGATTCATCAGTATGGTTCTACCAGAAGCCCGAAAGAAGTGATCAGATACGTCTGCGGCAAAGAAGTTTCAGCAGAACCGCTGATTCGTTATTTCAAAGAAAAAATATACAAAAGTTTATAATCTTGGTTAAAAAAAAATTTTTGTGGATAATGGATAGAAAAGGAGAAGTATGAAAAAAAAGGAATTATTTTTGATATGGACGGAACGCTGTGGGCCTCGGCAGCGAACGTTGCAGAATCATGGAATCTTGCCATAAAACAGGATGGCTCTGTTGATAAAAAACTGACGGAGCAGGACATTCAGGGGTTATGGGAAAGACCATGGATGTGATCGCAGACATTCTTTTTCCCGGAACTGGAAAAAGAGGCGCGCATGAAATTGTTAGATCAGTGCTGTTCCATGGAAAATGACTACCTGAGAGAGCATGGTGGAGTTTTGTATCCAAAATTGAGGAGACACTTTCTGCACTGAAAGAAAAAGTATCCGCTCTACATCGTGAGCAACTGCCAGAGTGGTTATATAGAGGCATTTTTAGATCATTACGGATTTGGAAAATACTTTGAAGATATAGAGTGTTATGGAAATAATCTGAGACAGAAGGGCGATAATATCAGATTATTAGCAGACCGGAACGGGTTGACAGAGGCAGTGTATGTCGGCGATATCCAGGGGGATTATGATGCCAGCTGCCACGCAGGTGTCGGGTTCATCCACGCAAAGCATATGGGTTTGGAACAATTGCAGCGGACGTGCCGGAAATCCATACATTTGAGGAACTTACAGAGACAGCAGACCAATATTTTGCTCTGCGGTAAGAAATTATAAGGGTTTATCATATGACAAAATTAGATGAGTTAGTAACACAGATCAACAGAGAACACGTTTATATCCAGACTCATAATTTTCCGGATCCGGATGCCATCGCAAGTGCGTTCGGCCTGCAGGAACTGTTAAAGCTTCGCGGGATTCATGCGACGATCTGCTATAAGGGGAAAATCGACCGTTACAGTACTGACAAGCTGAGAGAGATTTTGGACATCAGACTGGTAAATATTGAGAATATTGACAGTGAACTCACGGAGGACGACGAGGTTATCCTGGTAGATGCGCAGAAGGGCAATTCCAACATTATCGATATGACCGGGGATGAGATCATCTGCATCGACCATCATCCGGTTTATGAGAAAACGGAGTACCGGTTTACGGATATCCGGCCGGGTGTCGGGGCTTGCGCATCGATCATAGCACAATATTTTTTTGAAAATGAAATACCGATGGATCAAAGAATTGCAACAGCGCTGACATTTGGAATCCGTATGGATACACAGAAATTGTCGAGAGGCGTATGCAAGATGGATATGGAAATGATCTGGCGCATGTTTGACCTGTGTGATCAGGATATGATTTATCTCTTAGAGAACAGCACACTCTATTTTGAAGATCTGATGGCGTATTCCAAGGCGATCTCAAGCATTGAGGTGTTTGAGAATATCAGTTTTGCAGATACCGGAAGGGATTGCCCGGAGGCTCTGATCGCCAGTGTGTCAGATTTTATGCTTGCATTGGTGGAAGTCTCTTTTTTCAGTGGTCTATTCCAGAAAAAAGAAGGGAATCAAAATTTCTGTGCGGAGTGAGCGTCCCACATTAGATGCCGGAAAAATTATAAGCAAGGCGTTAAAAGGCATCGGAAGCGGTGGCGGGCATGCTACGATGGCAGGCGGTTTTGTGCCGTTTGACGGAAATGACCGGGAGGAAGATCTGATGATCCAGAACATCCGCGAAAAGATTTATCGATGTGATCAGCAGGACGAAACGAAAGTCATTAAGATAGGTGGAAAATCTTGACTTTTCGGGGAAATCTCTGTATAATCACAGAAGATTGAAAGCAATGGCTGGTTCATTGTAAAAAGAAAAGACGATGACGAAGACAGTAGTTGTTAAGAGAAAGGCAAAGAGAGCCGGGATTGGTGTGAACCGGTGCGAGTATCTTAGAATGAACATCAGAGAAAAGCAGACAGAGAAGTTCTGGGAAGATCATGACATCTTCAAAAAATCAATGGAACAGCGCAAGCAGGGACCGACCTACACATTCTATGACGGTCCTCCGACTGCAAACGGAAAACCACATATCGGACACGTATTAGACACGTGTTATCAAGGATATGATCCCGAGATTTCAGGCAATGAAGGGAAAATATGTGCCGCGTAAAGCCGGCTGGGATACACATGGACTGCCGGTGGAACTTGAGGTTGAGAAACTTGCTTGGCTTAAACGGAAAAGAGCAGATCGAAGAATACGGTATGGAGCCTTTCATCAAAAAATGTAAGGAATCCGTATGGAAATACAAAGGAATGTGGGAAGATTTCTCAGGGACCGTTGGTTTCTGGGCAGATATGGAAAATCCATATGTCACTTACGATGACAACTTTATCGAGTCCGAATGGTGGGCATTAAAACAGATCTGGGACAAAGGATTGTTATACAAAGGCTTCAAGATCGTTCCTTACTGCCCTCGCTGCGGTACACCCGTTATCTTCTCAGGAAGTTGCGCAGGGTTACAAGACCGTGAAAGAGCGCTCCGCAGTTGTACGTTTCAAAGTAGTCGGAGAGGATGCTTATTTCCTCGCATGGACCACAACACCGTGGACACTTCCATCAAACGTTGCACTCTGCGTCAATCCAATGAGACTTACTGCAAGGTAAAAGCAGTAGACGGCTATACTTACTACATGGCAGAAGCACTGCTTGACAAAGTGTTAGGAAAGTTCTTGGAAATGAAGAGGAAGGTGTCAAAGCATACGAAGTATTAGAGACTTACACCGGAAGCGATTTAGAGTACAAAGAGTATGAGCCTTTATATGCACTGTGCAAAGAGAAGTCATTGAAAAACAGCACAAAAAAGGACATTTTGTGTACCTGTGACACTTATGTAACCATGTCTGATGGTACTGGTATCGTTCATATTGCTCCTGCATTCGGTGAAGATGATGCGCTGTCGGACGTAAGTACGATCTTCCATTCGTACAGCTTGTAGACGGAAAAGGTGAGCTGACAAAGAGACACCTTATGCCGGATTATTTGTAAAGAAAGCCGACCCTGAAGTATTAAAAGATCTGGATGCGCAGGGCAATTATTATTTGACGCTCCAAAATTCGAGCACGATTATCCACACTGCTGGAGATGTGACACACCGCTGATCTACTATGCAAGAGAATCATGGTTTATCAAGATGACAGCAGTCAAAGATGATCTGATCCGCAACAATAATACGGTCAACTGGATCCCGGAGAGCATCGGAAAAGGACGTTTTGGCGACTGGCTAGAGAATATCCAGGACTGGGGAATTTCCCGTAACCGTTACTGGGGAACTCCTTTAAATGTATGGGAATGTGAAGGCTGCGGACATCAGGAGTCTATCGGAAGCCGTGCCGAATTAGCAGAGAAAGCGGAAACCCGGATGATGCCAAAGTGGAATTACCAGACCGTATATCGACGCTGTGACCTTCAAATGCCCTGACTGTGGCAAGACCATGCACAGAGTGCCGGAAGTGATCGACTGCTGGTTCGACTCAGGAGCAATGCCGTTTGCACAGCACCATTATCCATTTGAAAATGAGGATTTGTTCAGAACAGCAGTTCCCGGCTCAGTTCATTTCCGAGGCGGTAGACCAGACACGAGGATGGTTCTATTCCCTGATGGCAGAGTCCACCTTACTGTTTAATAAAGCTCCTTATGAAAACGTTATCGTTTTAGGACATGTACAGGATGAGAACGGACAGAAAATGTCCAAATCCAAAGGAAATGCAGTCGATCCGTTCGATGCATTAGAGACTTACGGAGCAGATGCGATCCGCTGGTATTTCTACATCAACAGCGCTCCATGGCTTCCAAACCGTTTCCATGGAAAAGCAGTGCAGGAAGGACAGCGTAAGTTCTTAAGCACCTTATGGAACACTTATGCATTCTTTGTGCTGTATGCAAACATCGACCAGTTTGATGCAACAAAATACACCCTGGATTATGAAAAATTATCCGTGATGGATAAATGGCTACTGTCTAAATTAAATACCGTGATCAAAGGCGCTGTGGATGACAACCTTGGCAGTTACAAGATCCCGGAAGCTGCAAGAGGTACTCGATGAGTTTGTGGACGACATGAGTAACTGGTACGTAAGACGCTCCCGTGAGCGTTTCTGGGCAAAGGGCATGGAGCAGGATAAGATCAATGCGTACATGACACTTTACACTGCATTGGTTGAGATCAGCAAAGGTGCTGCACCGATGATCCCGTTTATGACAGAGGAGATCTACCAGAACCTTGTATGCAGCATTGATAAAATGCGCCGGAGAGTATCCATTTATGTGACTTCCCAGTTGTAAATGGAGCATACATCGACAAAGAGTTAGAGAAAAATATGGATGAGGTATTAAAGATCGTTGTCATGGGTCGTGCATGCCGTAATTCCGCGAATATCAAGAATCGTCAGCCAATCGGAAATATGTATGTCAAAGCACCGAATGTACTGCCAGAATACTTCGTGGAGATCATCGAGGATGAGTTAAATGTAAAGAAAGTCAACTTTACAGAGGATGTAAGTACTTATACAAGTTACACGTTCAAACCACAGCTTCGTACTGTAGGACCAAAATATGGCAAGTACTTAGGACAGATCCAGAAAGCACTTGCAGAGTTAGACGGAAACGCTGCTATGGCTGAGTTAAAGGAAAATGGATTTATCACTTTGAAGTCTGTCAGTGATGATGTAAAATTAGCAGAGGAAGATCTGTTAATTACAATGACACAGATGGAAGGTTATGTAACGGAGGGGGACAATACAGTAACCGTTGTGCTGGATACCAACCTGACACCGGAACTGAATCGAAGAGGGATTTGTACGTGAGATCATCAGCAAGATCCAGACCATGCGTAAGGAAGCCGGCTTCGAAGTTATGGACAAGATCATGATCTCTTATCAGGCAGATGACAAAGTAGCTGCAATCTTTGACAAATATGGTGATGCGATCAAAGCAGATGTACTCGGACTTGATGTTGTAGCTGGCAGTGTGGATGGATACGAGAAAGAATGGAATATTAATGGGGAAACCGTTCTTTTAGGTGTAAAAAAGGAGGAGAGTAAGAAATGTCTAAATCAGCAGCAGTCTTCAATAAGAAAAATTTATCAATGATGTAACAGAGACAGTCCGTCATATGTATCCGCAAACAGTTAAAAGAAGCAAGCCAGCAGGAGATTTTCCAGGCGGTATCCTACGTCGTAAAAGACGTTGTGATCGATGACTGGCTGGCAACCCAGCAGGCATTTGACGATCAGGATCCAAAGATTGTCTATTATATGTCAATGGAATTTCTGATGGGCCGTGCGCTTGGAAATAACCTGATCAATTTAAAAGCTTACAAAGAAGTGAAAGAAGCTCTGGAAGAAATCGGACTGAATCTTGACGTGATCGAAGATCAGGAGCCGGATCCTGCACTTGGAAACGGTGGTCTTGGACGTCTTGCAGCCTGCTTTATGGAATCTCTGGCAACCTTGGGATACGCAGCTTACGGCTGCGGTATCCGCTACCGTTATGGTATGTTCAAACAGAAGATCAAAGACGGTTTTCAGGTGGAAGTGCCGGATAACTGGTTAAAGAACGGATATCCGTTTGAACTTCGCCGTCCGGAGTATTCCTATGAGGTGAAATTCGGCGGCTATGTCCGTACCGAAGACATGGGAAATGGCAACACCAGATTTATCCATGAAGGCTATCAGTCAGTTATGGCGATCCCATACGACATGCCGATCGTAGGATATGATAATCATATTGTAAATACGCTGATGATCTGGGATGCAGAGCCTAAGGAAGGTTTCCAGTTAGATTCCTTTGATAAAGGAGATTATAACAAAGCGGTTGAGCAGGAAAACCTTGCAAGTAATCTGGTGGAAGTACTTTATCCGAATGACAATCATATTGAGGGAAAAGAGCTTCGTTTAAAACAGCAGTACTTCTTCGTATCTGCAAGTGTACAGCGTGCGCTGGCACGTTACAAAAAGCATCATGACGATATCCATCAGCTGCCTGAGAAAGCAGTATTCCAGATGAATGATACACATCCGACGGTTGCAGTGGCAGAGTTAATGCGTATTTTGCTGGATGAGGAAGGCTTAAGCTGGGAGGATGCGTGGGATATCACAACCCACTGTGTTGCTTACACCAACCATACCATTATGGCTGAGGCTCTTGAGAAATGGCCGATCGAGCTGTTCCCCAGACTTCTTCCACGTGTATATCAGATCGTGGAAGAGATCAACCGCCGTTTTGTTTTACAGATCCAGGAGCAGATATCCGGGCAACAATGAAAAAATTGCAAAATGGCAATTTTATATGATGGTCAGGTAAAAATGGCGCATCTTGCAATCGTTGCAGGTTATTCTGTCAACGGTGTTGCCAGACTGCACACAGAGCTTTTGAAAAAAAAGAGCAGTTAAAAGATTTCTATGAGATGATGCCAGAGAAGTTCAATAACAAAACCAATGGTATCACACAGAGACGTTTCTTTAGCACATGCGAACCCGCTTCTGGCTGACTGGGTGACAGCACATGTGGGAGAAGGCTGGATCACAGACCTTTCCCAGATCAGGAAACTTGCGCCTTATGCAGATGATAAAAAGCACAGCAGGAGTTTCTGGAGATCAAGCACCAGAATAAAGTGCGCCTTGCAAAATATATCAAAGAGCACAATGGAATTGATGTAGATCCGGATTCCATCTTTGATGTGCAGGTAAAACGTCTTCATGAGTACAAACGTCAGCTGTTGAATATCCTTCATGTTATGTATCTCTATAACGAGATCAAAGAGCATCCGGATATGGAATTTGTTCCAAGAACATTCATTTTTGGTGCAAAGGCAGCAGCCGGTTATAAAATGCAAAACTTACCATTAAACTGATCAACAGCGTTGCAGAAGTGATCAACAATGATAAGAGTATCAATAATAAGATCAAAGTGGTATTTATCGAGGACTACAAAGTTTCCAATGCAGAGTGGATCTTTGCAGCAGCAGATGTTTCTGAGCAGATCTCTACTGCAAGTAAAGAGGCTTCCGGTACCGGTAACATGAAGTTCATGTTAAACGGCGCTCTTACATTAGGAACTATGGATGGTGCGAATGTAGAAATGTACGAGGAAGTCGGACCGGATAATATGTTTATTTTCGGTATGAGCTCTGACGAAGTGATCGCGCATGAGCATAACCGTGATTATGATCCGATGCAGATTTTCAACACGGATCAGGATATCCGCAAAGTTCTGACACAGTTAGTGAACGGATTCTACTCACCGAATGACTCGAACTTTTCCGTGACCTATACAATTCACTGCTGAATACACACAGCACACAGTACGCGGATACGTACTTCATTCTTGCAGACTTCCGTTCTTATGCAGAAGCGCAGAAGAAGATCATGGAGTATTACAAGAACAGGAGCGCCTGGGCAAAGAGCGCTATCTTAAACACTGCACATTCCGGCAAGTTCTCATCCGACAGAACTATCCAGGAATATGTGGATGATATCTGGCATTTACCGAAGGTGAAGGTTGATGTGGAATAAAGTGATAAGAAAATAAAATTACAAGAAGGACAGTCCCTGTGAAAAAGGGGCTGTTTTTTTCTATATTTATGTTATGTCAAAAACAAATTGACAATTTTTTCGATACAAGTTATGGTAATAAGGAAATCTTTTTATCAAATTGAGGGTGCAAGGTCTGCATAAAAATCCAGTTAAAACTGCAAGTGCAAAAAGCGACGAAACTATTTTCCTGAAATATCAGGTATATAGGAAGGAGCAATTATATATGGGAAAAAAAGTATTGAAAGCAGATACTGTAGTAAAGAATTACTGGCGGAATAACGAACAGTTTGCAGATATTTTTAATGCAGTTTTATTTAATGGAAATAAGGTTATAAAACCGGAAGAATTAGAAGATATGGATACAGAGGAATCTTTGGTATTAGAACACAAGGAGTATATACAGAGTATTGTGGCAGCAAGAAGAGATAACGTTAAAATCAGAAAAAAATCTACCACTTATGATGCTGAATTTGTTATACTTGGATTGGAGGGACAGGAATGTATCCATTATGCAATGCCGTTAAGAGTGATGGGATATGATTATAGTACATACAAAAAGCAGTATGATGACAATGCGGCAAAGCGTAAAAAAGAAAAAGGATTAACAGAAGATGAATATCTGTCGGGAATGAAGAAAACAGATAAATTTATTCCTGTTATTACAATCGTTATCTATTATGGTGAGAAGCCGTGGGATGGAGCAGTATCTTTGCATGGGATGCTAAATATTCCAAAAGCAATGGAAACATTTGTGAATGATTATAAAATACATCTGGTGGAAGCCGGAAAAAATAATCTGGTATTGCATAATGTAAATAATCAGGATTTATTTAATCTGCTTGAAATTCTTTTAAGCAGAAGTGGAAGAACAGATGGAAAAAAAGAAAAAAGCAATAGATTATACAAGAAAACATAAGGTAGACAAAGCTGTTATTATGACAGTAGCAGGCACTATGAATGGAAAAATTGATTATAATGAATTGATTGGGGAAGGAGAGAAAGGTATGGTCAGTGTATTTCAGGAAACATGGAATGAAGGAGAGGCAAAAGGTATTATTGAAATGGGGAATGACTTTGGACTTTCCGAGGAGGATATTTTAGCAAGACTTCAAAAAAGTTGAATGTTTCACTGCAAAAAGCACAGGAATATCTTTACGCATATAGAAAACAGAACGCATAAGATATGCTCTCGGCGGTTTGCCTAACAATATCTTTGCTTCGCGCTATGTTTCTTATATTCCAAATAAAGAGCAGTTCATCGCCTATCATACAGTTACATTTAACGTTACCATTTATGCGATAGATTTGTTATACTTAAGTAGAAATTGCAAAAAAAAAATAGTTTGGAGAGGCAGCTATGGCAGAATTTATAAAATTACCTGTTGGAATTGAAAATTTTGAAAAAATCCGCAGAGATGGTTTTTATTATGTTGATAAAACCGGTCTGATCGAGCAGCTTTTAAATAACTGGGGAGAGGTCAATCTGTTCACGCGTCCACGTCGGTTTGGTAAGACATTGAATATGAGTATGCTCAAATGTTTCTTTGAAATCGGTACAGATCAGTCGCTGTTTGAAGGATTATATATTTCTAAGAATAAGGCTTTATGTGATGCATATATGGGAAAGTATCCGGTCATATCAATCAGTTTAAAAGGGGTAAATGCAGACAGTTACGAAAATGCACGCAGCCTGTTGAAACGGATTGTGATGGAAGAAGCGAAAATGCACCGGATTATCATGAGTGGAAATAGGTTAGATGACATAGACAAGGCAGAATATATGTCACTTGTTACAGGAGATATGGGCGAGGACACACTTGTATACAGTATGAAAACGCTGACTGCATTACTGGAAAAGTATTATGAGAAAAAAGTGATTGTACTCATTGATGAGTATGATGTACCTCTTGCCAAGGCAAACGAGAATGGTTACTATGACCAGATGGTTTTACTTGTCAGAAATTTATTTGAAAACGTGTTAAAGACAAACAGTAGTTTGAAATTTGCAGTTTTAACAGGCTGTCTGCGTGTGGCAAAGGAGAGCATTTTTACAGGACTGAACAATTTTAAGACAAATTCAATCCTTGATGAAGAGTATGATGAGACGTTTGGATTTGTCGATGATGAAGTGAAAGAAATGCTTCATTATTACGGTCAGGATACACACTATGAAACGGTAAAAAAGAGTGGTATGACGGATACCGCTTTGGAAAAGCAGATGTTTATTGCCCGTGGGATGTCATTAATTATTGCGATGCGCACAGAAGGAATCCGATGCTTCCACCGGAGAATTATTGGACTAATACCAGTGGAAACGATGTGCTGAAACATTTTATAGAAAGTGCAGGAGCAGCAAAGGGGCTGGCAAAAACAGACTTAGAGAGACTTGTAAATGGTGAAATCGTAGAAAAAGATATACGTGAAGATCTGACTTATAATGAACTGTATGCATCCATGGATAACCTTTGGAGTACACTTTTCATGGCGGGATATCTTACACATAAAGACAGAGTTGATACAAAAGATTCAGACTTGCAGTGCCAAACAGAGAAATCCGGAACATTATCACGGAGCAGGTTCTGGCTTTGTTTAAGCAGAATGTGGAAAAAGCGATCACGGACAGCTTCCGTGACACATTCAAGAAAGATGTGACATGTAAAAATGTTGCATCTTTCTTTTTTATTGTTGCAGTCTGCGGTCAATTGGTTGCAATGTAAAAACGAACATGATAATGTAATAGTAACAGGAAACGGAAGATGCGCAGAAGCGCAAAACAAGGAGGAGGAGGATTTTATGATCTGGGAAGATGTATTAGCAAAGTTTAAAGAGTTATTTGGGGATGAAGGTGAGATCGGTGTTTATTTTGCACCGGGACGTGTGAACATGATCGGAGAGCATACCGATTACAACGGAGGACACGTTTTCCCTTGTGCACTCACTATTGGTACTTATGGTGTGGCAAGAAAAAGAGATGATAAGAAACTTCGTTTCTATTCCATGAATTTTGAGCAGCTCGGTGTGATCGAGTCCTCAGTAGAAGGATTAAAGCCGGAAAAAGAAGCTGACTGGACGAACTATCCCAAGGGTGTGATGTGGGCATTTGGCGAGAAGGGAATGAAAGTAGAGCAGGGCATGGATCTTGTTTTATTTGGCAATATTCCAAACGGTTCCGGACTTTCTTCTTCTGCTTCTGTTGAAGTTCTGACCGGATATATTTTAAAAGATATGTTTGGATTCGACGTGACAAATCAGGATTTGGCACTGATCGGCCAGTTTTCGGAGAATAAATTCAACGGTGTCAACTGTGGGATCATGGATCAGTTTGCGATCGCAATGGGCAAAGCAGGCCATGCGATCTTCCTTGACACTGCAACTTTAAAATATGAGTATGCACCGATCAAACTGGAGAATGCAAAGATTGTGATTTCCTGCAGCAACAAAAAACGTGGTCTGGGCGATTCCAAATACAATGAGAGAAGAAGTGAGTGCGAGACTGCGCTGGCAGAACTCCAGAAAGTCGTTAAAATTGATTCCCTCGGTGATCTCACAGAGGAACAGTTTGAACAGTACAAAGATGCGATCAAAGATCCTGTCAGGGTAAAACGTGCAAAACATGCAGTTTATGAGAATCAGAGAACGATCAAGGCAGTGGAGGCATTGAAGAATAATGATGTTACTCTGTTTGGCGAGTTGATGAACGCCTCCCATGTTTCCCTTCGTGATGATTATGAAGTAACCGGTATTGAGCTTGACACATTGGTGGAAGAAGCATGGAAGGTAGACGGTGTTATTGGTTCCCGTATGACAGGTGCCGGTTTCGGTGGATGTACGGTAAGCATTGTAAAGGATGAGGCAGTGGATTCCTTTATTGAAAAAGTAGGTGCTGCTTACAAAGATAAAATCGGTTATGCTGCTGATTTCTATGTAGTAGAGATCGGTGACGGCCCTGTAAAATTGGATTAATAATTCCTTATAGATAATTGCGAAACTCATAAATAAGTAGATTTAAATTGTGAAAAATTGACAAAAGCTTGAGAAGACACTGGGGAGCCGCCGGTTCTTAGAAGTCAGATTCTGTATTTCATTCTGATTTATCAGAATTGAAATACAGGAGATGAGTTCTTAGTACCGTTGCGAGCGACACGTAGCGGAAGCGTGTCTTCGAAAATTTTGTTAATTCTTCACAATTGTTACAACCTAAATCAGAGTTTCGCAATTATCTAAATAATTCTTAAATAAAGAGGATAACACAATGATTCAGGAAAGAATTTTAGAATTGACAGAATATGGTCTTGTGACCGGGCTGGTAGAGCCAGAAGACAGGAGATTTACCATTAACCGCCTGTTAGAACTTTTTCATCTGGATGAATTAGACGATGAAGTGGCAGCAGCCTATGCAAAGAGAACTCCGATGACACAGGAGAGTGCAGAGGCAGCATTGGAAGACATCTTAAATGAGATGCTCGATTATGCAGCAGAAGATGGACTGATGCCGGAGGACACGATCACATACCGTGATCTGTTCGACACAAAGATCATGAGTATGCTGATGCCGAGACCAAGCGAAGTCATCAAAAATTCCAGGCACTCTATCAGATCAGCCCAAAGGAGGCAACTGACTATTTTTACAAATTAAGCAGGGATACAAACTACATTCGTAGATATCGTATTAAGAAGGATCTGAAATGGACAACAGATACCGAGTTTGGTACCTTGGATATCACGATCAATTTATCAAAACCGGAAAAAGATCCGAAGCAATCGCAGCAGCAAAGCTTGCAAAACAGAGCGGTTACCCGAAATGCTTACTGTGCAAGGAAAACGAGGGATACGCAGGACGTGTGAACCATCCGGCAAGACAGAATCACAGAATCATCCCGGTAACGATTAACGGCAGTGACTGGTTTTTCCAGTACTCTCCGTATGTATACTATAATGAACACTGTATCGTATTCAACGCACAGCATACACCGATGAAAATCGAGAAAGCAACCTTTGGAAAACTGCTGGATTTTGTAAAGCAGTTCCCGCATTACTTCGTTGGCTCGAATGCTGACCTGCCGATCGTAGGAGGATTCGATTTTGAAGCCACGATCATTTCCAGGGTGGTCATTACGAATTTGCCATGGCAAAGGCACCGCTCGAAAAAGAAATCTCGTTCAAGGGATTTGAAGATGTAAAAGCAGGCATTGTAAAATGGCCGATGTCCGTGATCCGTATCAGCGCGGAGACCACAAAAAGAGTGTCTGATCGAGCTGGCAGATAAAATTTTACTTGCATGGAGAGGTTATACGGACGAGGCAGCATTTATTTTTGCTGAGACAGAGGGGAACCACACAATACGATCACTCCGATCGCAAGAAAACGCGGCAATGATTATGAGTTAGATCTTGTACTGCGCAACAATATCACCACAGAGGAGCATCCGCTGGGAGTCTATCATCCCCATGCAAAGCTGCATCATATCAAAAAAGAGAATATCGGCCTGATCGAGGTTATGGGACTTGCAGTGCTTCCAGCCAGATTAAAAATGAGATGGCAGCATTAGAGCAGGCAATCTTAGACGGCGCAGAAATCCGTGAGGATGAAGTGCTTGCAAAACATGCAGACTGGGTGGAGGAATTTCTGCCTAAGTATGGATTTACAGCAGGAAGTGGTCTGGAAGGTGAGATTACACCGGAAAAATTACATGAGATCATTCAGACAGAAATCGGTCTTGTGTTCAAGGAAGTTTTATTGGACGCAGGTGTTTACAAGTGCACAGAGGAAGGCAGAAAAGCATTCCAGAAGTTCGTAGATACCGTTAATGCATAAAAATACAGGGGAGTATTTTTAATAAAGAGAAACTGTCCGGGGCAGTATCCGTAAGGAAAATGTCCTGTGGCAGTTTTCTTTTTTTATCTATTTACTTTCATACAGTATTGTTGTAAAGTAATAATTGTTCCGTGGATCTGCACATTTACGGTGCAGACCGCAGAAAAAATGATTCGAGAGTAAGAAAACAGTGAGGAAGAGAATATGATTTCACAGAAAATACAGAAGGCATTGCAGGGAAGTTCTGCAATCCGTGCAATGTTTGTAGAAGGAAATGAACTTGCCGCCAGGGTGGGAAGAGAGAACGTGTATGATTTTTCATTGGGGAATCCTGCAACACCGGCTCCGGCAGCATTGAACGAGGCAATTAAGCAACTGGTGGATGAGACCGATCCGCTGGTTTTACATGGATATATGGACAACGCCGGTTACCCGGATGTCCGTCAGGCGGTTGCAGAGAACTTAAACAAGCGTTTTGGAACTGCATTTACTTCCCATAATATTGTGATGACAGTCGGTGCAGCGGGAGGCCTCAATATTATTTTTAAAACGGTCTTGGATCCTGGTGATGAGGTGATCGTGTTTGCCCCATATTTCGGAGAGTACAAGAGTTATGCAGCCAATTTTGATGCGGAAGTCGTGGAAGTGGCACCGGATTTTGAAACATTCAGCCAGATCTGATGGCATTTGAAAAAGCGATCAATGAAAAGACCAAGGCAGTGATCGTGAACACACCAAACAATCCGACAGGTGTGATCTATCATGAAGAAACCATGAAGAAGATGGCTGGGATTCTGGAAAAGACGGAAAAAGAGATTGGTCACGAAATTTATCTGATTTCCGATGAGCCTTACCGTGAACTTGTCTACGATGGAAATCAAGAGGATTTTCTGACGAAATACTATAGGAATACAATTGTAGGATATTCCTTCAGCAAATCCCTGTCACTTCCGGGTGAGCGTATTGGATATGTGGTTGTTCCAGATGAGGTGGAAAATGCAGATCAGGTCATTGACGGCATTGTTGTATCCAACCGTACGCTTGGATTTGTAAATGCACCATCTCTGATCCAGAAAGCGGTTGCAAGATGTTTAGATGAGAAAACCAATCTGGCATTTTATGATGAAAACAGAAAGATGTTATACGAAGGACTGCAAAAAGCTAGGTTTTCACTGCATCAAACCGGAAGGCGCTTTTTATATGTGGGTAAAATCTCCGGATACAGACGAAGAAAAATTTGTTGCAGCAGGTAAAAAATACAATATCATCATGGTAAAGGGCAGTGCATTTGGATGTGGTGGATTTGTACGTCTTGCTTATTGTGTTTCCCATGAGACGGTCAAAAATGCCCTGACTGCGTTTGAAAAACTGGCAGAAGATTACGGATTGTATACAGAATAAAATGAGCAGATTGTAAAATTTGTGAAATTATCAGGAAAATCGAGAGCAGTGGAGAGAGTAAAATTTATGAGTAACTGGGAAGAATATGTAAGGACAGTGGAACCGTATATTCCGGGAGAGCAGCCAAACCAGCCGGACATGATCAAATTGAATACCAACGAAAACCCATATCCGCCTGCACTGGGCGTAGTAGAGGCTTTGAAGAACTTTGATACGGACAAATTGAGTTTATCCGGAACCGACCTGTAAAGTGTTAGTCGATGCGATCGCAGATTATTATGGAATCAGGAGCAGTCAGGTGTTTACCGGTGTGGGTTCGGATGATGTGCTTGCCATGATCTTTATGACATTTTTTAATTCCCAGAAGCCGATTTTGTTCCCGGATATTACCTATTCTTTTTACGATGTGTGGGCAGAAATGCTGCGGATCCCGTATGAGACAAAGGCATTGGATGAAGATTTTCCTGATTAGAAAAGAGGACTACTATGGCGACAACGGCGGTGTAATGTTCCCAAATCCGAATGCACCGACCGGTATCCTCATGCCGCTCTCAGAGATTGAGGATATCATTGCACACAACCGCGATGTGATCGTGGTGGTAGACGAGGCATATATTGATTTTGGGGGAGAATCTGCGTTGCCACTGATTGAAAAATATGACAATCTTTTGGTGGTACAGACCTTTTCAAAATCCCATTCCCTGGCAGGTATGCGGCTTGGCTTTGCGATGGGAAATGAAAAGCTGATCCGGTATATCAATGATGTGAAATATTCTTTCAATTCCTACACGCTCAATCAGACAGCGCTTGTACTTGGTGTGCAGGCAATCAGGGACAGGGAGTATTTTGAGGAAACCTGTGCGAAAGTCATCGCTACAAGGGAATGGACGAAGTGCGAACTGAAAAAACTTGGATTTTCTTTTGGGGATTCCATGAGCAACTTTATTTTTGCAACACATGAAAGAGTTCCTGCAAAAGAAATATTTGAAGCACTCCGGGAGCATAACATTTTCGTGCGCTATTTTTCCAAGCCGAGAATTAGCAATTATCTGCGTATCAGCATCGGAACCCAGCAGGAGATGGAGCGTCTGACCGCTTTTCTGGCTGTTTTTCTGGGAGAATAACAGGATGCCGTCAGGTATAAATTAAAGTTATAGTTAATATGAAAATAAGTGTTGCTTTTTCGACTGGATTCGACTATTATAGAATTTGCATCTGTAACACTTTAGTGCGTAAAACAGATATTTACTTTAAAACTTTAATATGCTAAAATGTGAGTAGATTGGAAGTTTCTGATTATAGTAAAAGATGATATCATTTTGATTTATGAGAAGGAGAAGGTAAAATGAGCAAGAAACTAAGGACCGAGGCAGTAGACCATCTTTTTGATGCGATTTTAAGCCTGGAAAACAGAGAAGAATGTTATACTTTTTTGAAGATGTCTGCACTGTGAATGAACTGCTTTCCTTATCTCAGAGATTTGAGGTTGCCAAGATGTTAGCGTGAGCAGAGAACATATCTTGATATTGCAGAGAAGACAGGTGCGTCTACTGCGACAATCAGCAGGGTAAACCGTTCGCTGAATTATGGTAATGACGGGTATGACATGGTATTTGCCAGAATGGCTGCATCAGAGACAAACGAAGCGTAAAACAGAATAAAAACCCGGAAAAAAAAAAAACCCGAAGTTGTACGGATCATGTCTGGTATAGACAGTGTTCCATTCAGCACCGGGTTTTATTTTTCCGAGCTTTTTTTGGAAGGATCTTTTTTCTTCGTGCAGCATCTGATCGACAATGCGCTCAATAATTGTTTTTTTCAGGTAGACATCGTAGCTTAACATGCAGATAAAACTGAATGTCCTGTAAAAGCTCTGCATCCTCACCTTCCATTCCCTCAAAAGTTTTCATGGAGGTGTTAAATTTCTTCGCAAGGTCTTTCATGATATTGACCGTTTCCTGATGCTCCAGCCGAACACTTCTTTATAGATATCCTCAAGACTCATCTCGGAGCTGCCTTTTCCAAAATACTTGTCCGTGATCGGATTTAAGATGCTCTGGATGTCGCTGATGCTTAGGATATTTTTGAAATAGTAGATAAAGATCAGCGTCAGAACATGCTCTTTGGTGTATTTCTTCTTCTCCGGCGGAGGAAGGAGATTGTTTTTCGCATAATTGTTGATCATGGTCTTAGTCAGAATCTTATCGTCCTCATGCCGCTTGGATGTGGCAAGCTGGGAATCCATAAATGTTGTCACCTGATCCATGTAAAGATCATATTCGGGATATCTTCCGGTTTGACATAGTCGATTCTGTTAAATTCATCTAATATATCACTTAAAAATTGTTTTGTATTCATTTTTTTACCTGCTTTTACTCTTACTGGTTCAATCGCATTCTCTACATCAGATTATATAGTATTGAAAACTAGATGACAAGATACAATTGAATTAATTGTATGAATTTGAATGTGGACGGTCGTAGATTTTTCTGACGAAAGGACGGTTATTTTTTATTGTTAAAAAAGAAAATATGTTCGATTTTACTGTTCATAAGCAGGGATAATGTGTTACAATAGATGGGAATATGATATTGTAATAAAAAAAGGGATTGAATATTAAAAACAACAACGGAAATGGAGATGTCTATGAGCATTTATGATACGTTGAATGAACAGCAGAGAGAAGCGGTATATCAGACAGAAGGTCCGGTACTGATCTTGGCCGGTGCTGGCTCCGGAAAAACGAGGGTTCTGACACATCGAACCGCTTATCTGATTGAAGAAAAGGGTGTGAATCCATACAATATTATGGCGATCACCTTTACGAATAAGGCGGCAGGAGAGATGCGTGAGAGGATCGACAAACTTGTGGGATATGGCTCGGAGAGCATCTGGGTGTCAACCTTCCACTCAACCTGTGTGCGTATTTTAAGACGTCATATTGACCGGATCGGGTTTGACACTAATTTTACGATCTATGATTCCGATGACCAGAAGACACTGATGAAGGATATCTGCAAACGTCTGAATGTGGATACTAAGATTTACAAAGAGCGGAGTCTGCTTGCTGCGATTTCCAAGGCAAAAGATGAACTGGTAGATCCACAGGAATTTTCTCTCCGGGCGGCTGCTTTCCGGGGATTTTGCGAAACGGAAACAGGCAGAGATCTACAGAGAGTATCAGGATGCACTGCGGCGGAATAATGCACTGGATTTTGATGATCTGATCGTAAAGACGGTTGAATTGTTTAAAACGGATACCCGGAGGTGTTAGACTACTATCAGGAACGCTTCCGCTATATTATGGTAGATGAATATCAGGATACCAATACGGCACAGTTTGAGCTGATCAGTATTCTTGCCAGAAAGTATAAGAACCTGTGTGTGGTTGGTGATGATGACCAGTCTATATATAAGTTCCGTGGAGCAAACATTTATAATATTCTTAACTTTGAAAAACATTTTCCGGAGGCAGTGACGATAAAACTGGAACAGAATTACCGTTCTACGCAGAATATTTTAAATGCTGCAAACGGGTGATCTCCAACAATATGGGACGAAAAAGAAAGACACTCTGGACAGACAATGAAGAGGGGAAAAGATCGGTTTCAAGCAGTTTGAGACAGGCTATGAAGAGGCAGAGTATGTCGCAAAGGACATCAATGCCTGTGTGAAGGACGGCAGATATCATTACGGTGACTGCGCTGTTCTCTACCGCACAAACGCACAGTCCCGTCTTTTTTTGAGGAAAAATTTATCGTATCCAATATTCCATATAAGATTGTCGGCGGCGTGAACTTCTATGCAAGAAAAGAGATCAAAGACCTGCTTGCCTATTTAAAACGATCGATAATGCAAGAGATGATCTTGCTGTCCGCAGGATCATTAATGTGCCAAAACGTGGAATCGGTGCAACAACCTTAAACCGTGTGGCAGATTATGCGGCTGCGGCAGACATCAGTTTTTATAATGCATTGAAAATGGCAGACGATATTCCGACACTCGGCAAGAGTGCTTTGCAAAGATCAAGCCATTTGTGAATTTTATTCAGGTGATGCGCAGTAAAGTAGAGATTATCAGCGTTTCTGAACTTTTGCAGGAGATTATAGACGAAACCGGATATGTGAAAGAATTGGAAGCGGAAGATACCGAAGAGGCAAAGGCGCGTATTGAGAATATCGATGAACTGATCAGCAAAGTGGTTGCTTACGAGGAAAGCGAAGAACATCCGACACTGAGTGGCTTTTTAGAAGAAGTAGCACTGGTGGCAGACATTGACAGTCTGGAAGATGACAGCGATTATGTTGTATTAATGACATTACATAGTGCAAAAGGTCTGGAGTTCCCGAAAGTTTACCTTGCCGGAATGGAGGATGGATTGTTCCCAAGTTATATGTCCATCACTTCGGACAGTTCTTCTGAGGATCTAGAAGAGGAGCGGCGTCTGGCTTATGTGGGGATCACGAGAGCCAAAGAAGAACTTACAATTACCTGTGCAAGACAACGTATGATTCGTGGCGAAACGCAATATAATAAAGTATCGCGGTTTGTTCGGGAGATTCCGTCTGAACTGTTGGACAGTGAACTGAGAAAGCCGGCATCTGCAAGAGAATCTTCTTTTGGAAAAGAGAGCAGTTTCCATCTTTTTTACAGAACCAGACAACAGCAAGACCGAAAAGAACAACACTGCGCCAGCAGCCTTCCGGACAGAGCATGCAGGCAAAGGTACTTGTCACAAAGGGTGTTGTAAAGTCAGAGCTTGACTATGGCATCGGGGACGCCGTATCGCATATCAAGTTTGGCAGAGGAGTTGTGAAAAACATCATGGATGGCGGAAGAGATTACGAGGTGACCGTGGATTTCGAAGGATATGGTGTGAAAAAAATGTTTGCCTCTTTTGCAAAATTAAAGCGTATCTGATTCTATTTGTAAGCAGGGACGTTTGTGTATCGAAACTCTAAAAATATATAAAATTTTTGAAAAATGTAAATTTTTATATTCGAAAAGTAAAGGATATGATATAATGAGCGTAAGCAATGAGCGGTGCACATAGATTTTTCTGGTGTGTATTGCGTTTAGGTTTTGCATATCCTATAAAAGTATAAATAAGAGAAGGAGCGGAACACTATGAACAAGGTGGAAGATTTCATCAATGCGACAAAGTTAAACGACTTACTCAATAAGAAAGAGGAGCTGATCAATATGACAAAGTTGAATGAATTATTAAACAAAAAAGAAGCAGAAGAAAAGAAAACATCAAAGGTTGTATGGATTTTTGCAATCATCGGTATTATTGCAGCAGTTGCAGCAGCAGTATATGGCGTATATCGTTTCTTTACTCCAGATTATCTGGAAGATTTCGAGGACGACTTCGATGATGATTTCGACGACGATTTCTTCGAGGATGAAGAGGACGAAGAAGAGCCGGCAAAACCAGCAGAGAAAAAAGAAGAAGAATAAAAATAATCTGGAGGGCTGCGGATGCAGCCTTTTTTCTTGTGTAACAGATAAAAGAAATAGAAAACTGTGAAGTTAATAAAATGTCAATGGAATCATGGACAATTTTATAGTTGATGAAATAAAAATGCGAGGAATTTATGAAAAAAGGACAAATCATAGAAGGCGTGATCGAGCGCGTAGACTTTCCAAATAAGGGAATTATCAGAACAGAGGATGGCAGACAGGTTATTGTAAAAATACGATACCGGGACAGAAAGTGTCTGCTTCCATCAATAAAATCCGCAAAGGGAAAAGCAGAGGGCAGACTTTAGAGGTATTGGAAAAGTCACCGCTAGAAGGGGACAAAACAGGATGTGTCCAGGCCGGGGAATGTGGAGGATGTACTTACCAGACACTTCCATACGACAGGCAGCTTGAGATGAAAGCAGAACAGGTAAAAAAATTAATGGATGATGTGATCGATCAGGAAAACCGGGATTACCAGTTTCTGGGAATCAAGGAAAGTCCAAGGCAGACTGCATACCGCAATAAAATGGAATTTTCCTTTGGGGATGAATTTAAGGATGGACCGTTAGCACTTGGAATGCATAAGCGTGGAAGCTTTTATGATATTGTGACGGTGGAAAACTGCCAGATCGTGGATGAGGATTTCAGAAAGATCCTGTCTGTCACACTTGCTTATTTTCGTGAACAAAATATCACCTATTACCATAAACTGCGTCACACCGGATATTTAAGACATCTGCTTGTCCGTAAGGCAGCCAAAACAGGGGAAATATTAGTAGATCTGGTGACTACAACGCAGACGGATTTTCCGGGAATTGCCGGAGCACAGATGGATGAAGTTGAAAGTACGTTGAACAATACACAGGAAAACGCATTTGCAGGAACGGAAGAGGAATTATTAGAGGGCTGGAAAGCTGCTCTTCTTGCAGCGGATTACAAAGGTATCATGACAGGTATTCTGCATACGAGAAATGACAACGTGGCAGATACCGTGACGAATGAAGGCACGGATGTTTTATATGGACAGGATTTCTTTTACGAGGAATTGCTAGGGCTTCGCTTTAAGATTACACCATTTTCTTTTTTCCAGACAAATTCCCTTGGTGCAGAGGTACTCTATCAGACTGCCAGAGAGTTTATCGGAGATGCACTTCCAAGCGGAACAGACGCAGATATTGCGGAGCATGGTAAAATTGTATTCGATCTGTATTCCGGAACCGGAACGATCGCACAGATGCTTTCTCCAGTAGCTAAGAAAAGTGATCGGTGTGGAGATCATTGAGGAAGCAGTGGAAGCAGCCAAAGAGAATGTACAGTTAAATGGTTTACATAACTGCGAGTTTATCGCAGGGGATGTGCTCAAAGTCATTGACAGCATTGAAGAAAAAAGCCGGATTATATTGTACTTGATCCACCAAGGGACGGAATCAATCCAAAAGCTTTGGAAAAAATCATTCGTTACAATGTGCCTC
>VOFB01000362.1_pt1 | contig 30000 bp, 66 predicted proteins | sample 5384141 | NCBI WGS metagenome assembly VOFB01 (sample SAMN12384721, study PRJNA508395) | human gut metagenome | isolation source: healthy gut A | host: Homo sapiens | reverse complement strand
GTCGGCGGAGGAGCTGCTTCATCACGCCCGAATGGAGTGGACAGTGGAGACAATGCACTGGATACTCGACGTGCATTATGGCGAGGATTTCTGCAGAATTGAGAATAAAACAATTCAGCAAAACCTGAATATGCTTCGAAAATTCACGATCAGCCTCATCAAGCAGCATAAAAACCGCACAGGATCCAAACGTGCCATGTCAAAAATCATGCTCGATTGTCTGCTTGATTACAATCACCTGTGTGATGTCCTGGAAAATTGATTTCCGTGGATTTCCGGGTGCTCGGCGTCGATCTCCTCGACCACGGGGGCCATCATGCGGCAGGGGCCGCACCAGGAGGCCCAGAAGTCCAGGAGTACGGGAACGGAGAAGAGAGCACTTCTTGGTTGAAGTTCTCCTGGGTAATGGTTAAAACAGACATACTGTACCCAACCTTTCGTATGATTTGACTGGAGGGCTCCCTGACAGGAGCCACTGGGGTATTATACCCCGAAAATCGGCTGATTGCAATCATCCTTGTCGAAATTGCTGAGAAAGGGCAAATTGTAAGGATGATGTAAGATTGGCCCTCATGCCGGTCCAGGCCAGAGGCACCGGGACAGGTCCACGTAGCCCTCCGGGGTGAAGGGGACGGCCTCCAGCTCCAGCAGGAGCCGGTGACTCTCCCGGCCAAAGGGGGCAAAGGCATTTGACAGGCCGCCCAGACGGCTGACCACCCGGTGGCAGGGGATGGAGTCGTCCCAGGCAGGCGCTGAGGGCAGTCCCCACCGCCCGGGACATCCGGGGATTGCCCAGGAGCAGGGCGAGCTGACCGTAGGTGGCCACCTGCCCCGGAGGAATCTGCCGGACCAGGGCGTACAGCCGCCTGGAAAAGCCGCTCATCACAGGCAATCCTCCATCAGCTGCCGGACGTCCCGGCGGCTCCGGCAGACTGTAAATTTGTGGGGGATAGGCCTGGGCCACCTGGCGGTAGCGGTTCCGGGAGGCGCTTGCGTCTGCCGTTCCACAGATCCACAGGAGAAATTCCAGGTCAAATTTTTCCATACAGCCTGGGGCCATGGAGCCCCGGACCTGCCCCCCGGTTGCGCCGGTACCCCGGCCATAGGCTTGCCAGAGGCATTGGAACCGGTTGAAATTGAAAAAAAATGATCTGGTCTGCCAGTTCCATCCGCTCCCAGTAGGCGAGGCTGCCGTAATTTCCGTCTATCACCCAGCTTTTCTCCTGAAGCCGGGGCAGCAGGAGGGACAGAGCGTCCCCCGTCGCCTCGCTCCTTCCAACCCGGAAGAAAGTGCAGGGCGTCCAGGTGCAGCACCGGGCAGGCGTACCGTTCCCCTAAGGCCCTGGCTGAGTGGATTTTCCTGCTCCGCTGTACCCGATGATGGCGATGCGCATATTGTGCCCCTTTTTCTGCAAATCTCTGGATTACCGCCAGGTTACCAATTGATCCATGGCTTTCCGCTTTTTAGGCCGCAGGGAATCGCTGGCTTTGGCATAGCCCAGGGCGATGACCAGACGGACCGCCCCTTCAGGTCCAGCAGCTGCCGAAGCCTTTTCCGTCAAACCAGCCTAAGATGCAGGAGGAAAGGCCTTGGCTCTGGGCTTCGGCGGTGAGATAGGCTGCGGCAATGCCAATGTCTACAGAACGGTAGTCCTGCCCCTTCACCTTGGAGCCTACGGCGGCGGTTTGGTTATAGGCGGCTTCCGAGATCACCAGGAAGACCGGAGCCTCCCGGGTGAAGCCATTCATCCCCATACCCGGGTGGCAGCGCCTACGGCTTTTTGCTGTGGCGCCCCGGGCTACAGTGATGTGATAGGGCTGGGCGTTGCAGGCAGAGGGAGCCAGGCGGGCGGCCTCCAGGCAGGTAAGAAGCTTCTCCTTCCACAGGGCGGGTGGCGTCATAGGCCCGGCAGCTTTGGCGGGCGGGCAATTTCCAAATAATCCATTGGCAGAGACTCCTTCGTACGGTAGATTGTGTGAATAGATGTATTATAAGTAGGGCAACGGATTTGGCAAAGAATTTCCCAAGTTTTTCTTGCGGGCCTGTTGACAAAAAAAAGGTCGAAATGGTAGCATGATTCGGAGTTAGATGGTTCTAACAGAAACCAAGCAGTTTGGAGGCTGCGTGTTTATGACGCTGAACGATTTGAAAATTGGACAAAGCGGTATCATCGCCGTCGGCGGCGAGGGGGCCCTGCGGCTCCGGCTGTTGGACATGGGACTCATTCCGAAGACCCGGGTCCGGGTTCAGAAGGTGGGGCCCATGGGGGACCCCATTCAGATTCAAATCCGGGATATGAGCTGACCATCCGCCGGGAGGACGCCCAGCGGATTGAGATCCGGAAGGAGGAAGCGGTATGATTTTCGCTTTGGTGGGCAATCAGAACTGCGGGAAAACCACGCTGTTCAATGCCCTCACCGGCTCCAATCAGCATGTGGGAAATTTCCCAGGGGTTACGGTAGACCAGAAGGTAGGCGAGGTCAAGGGCGCGCCCAACTGCTCGGTGGTGGATCTGCCGGGGATCTATTCCATCCGGCCCTACTCTCAGGAGGAGATCGTCACCCGGGACTTTGTACTGGGGGCAAGCCCGGACGGTATCATCAACATTTTGGACGCCACCAACATCGAGCGGAACTTATACCTGACTTTGCAGCTGCTGGAGCTTCGCATTCCCACAGTGGTGGCCCTCAATATGATGGATGAGCTGACAGGCAACGGGGGCTCTGTGGATATCCAAAAATGTCTAAGGCCTTGGGCGTTCCTGTGGTGCCCATCAGTGCAGCCAAGAACGAGGGCGTCTCGGAGCTGACCCGGCAGTTTGTCCGGGTGGCCAAAGAACGGATTTTGCCCAAGGTGATGGATTTTTGTCCGGTCGGTCCGGTGCACCGGTGCATTCACGCCGTGTCCCACCTCATCGAGGACCATGCCCAGCGGGCGGGGGTCTCCCCGGTTCTGTGCCACGAAGCTCATTGAGGGGGACGAGTCCTTCCTGGAGATGCTGGAGCTGCGGCAGAACGAGGCGGGAGCTCCTGGAGCACTCCATCATCGAGATGGAGCACGACTCCGGCATGGACCGGAACGCGGCCCTGGCCGCCATGCGGTACGACTTCATTGAGAAGGTGGCGGCGGAGTCTGTGGTGAAGGCCATGAGAGCCGGGAGCACCGGCGAAGCATGCGTATCGACGCCGTCCTCACCAACCGGTATGCCGCCATTCCCCTTTTCCTGGGCATTATGTTCCTGGTGTTTTACCTCACCTTCCATGTGGTGGGGCCTGGCTGTCGGACCTGCTCAGCTTGGGAATTGACGGGGTTACGGCTCTGGTGGACCGGGGGGCTTACGGCCTATGGGATCAACCCAGTGGTCCACAGCCTGATTGTGGACGGTGTGTTTGCCGGTGTGGGCAGCGTCCTCAGCTTCCTGCCCTCATTGTGGTGCTGTTTTTCTTCCTGTCGGTGCTGGAGGATACGGGCTATATGGCCCGGGTTGCCTTTGTCATGGATAAGCTTCTGCGGAAAATTGGCCTCTCGGGCCGGTCCTTTGTGCCCATGCTCATTGGCTTTGGCTGCTCCGTGCCCGCCATTATGGCGACCCGGACCCCTGTCTTCGGACCGGGACCGGAAGATGACCATCCTCCTCACACCCGTACATGAGCTGCTCGGCGAAAATTCCCATTTACGCTGTGTTCAGCGCCGCGTTCTTTCCAAAGTATGCGGCCTTTGTGATGATCGGGCTGTATGCTCTGGGAATTGTCCTGGGCATTCTGGTGGCTCTGGTTCTGAAGGGGACCCTATTCCAGGGCAAGCCCGTGCCCTTTGTGATGGAGCTGCCCAACTACCGGTTCCCATCCCCCCGCAATGTGGCAATTCTCCTCTGGGAGAAGGCCTGGGACTTCATCCGCCGGGCCTTTACGGTGATTTTTACGGCTACGATTCTCATCTGGTTCCTTCAGACCTTTGACCTGCGGCTGAACGTGGTGTCCAATAGCGCCGACAGCATTCTGGCCCTGGTGGGCCGGTGGATTGCGCCGGTGTTTGAGCCCCTGGGCTTTGGGGACTGGCGGGCGGTGACCGCCCTCATCTCCGGCTTCACGGCTAAGGAGGCGGTGATCAGCACCCTGGGAGTCCTTCTGGGGGTGGGTATGGACAACCTGGGTCCGGCCCTGGGAACTTTGTTTACCCCCTTGGCGGCAGGCAGCTTCCTGATCTTCACCCTGCTGTACACCCCCCTGTGTGGCGGCTGTGGCCACCATCCGCCGGGAGCTGGGCTCCAAGCTCCAGACCCTGGGGGTTGTGGTGATGCAGTGCGTGGTGGCCTGGCTGGCCGCCGGGATCTTCTACCAGCTGGGGAGGCTCCTGTGAGGCCCCCTGGACGGCCTCCTTCTGGCTCTTTTGGCGGTAGGCGTATTCTTTGCTCTCCGCTCCATGAGGCGGAACAGAGGCTGCTGTGGGGATTGTGGACGATGCGGGGGCTGCTGGAAGGAGAATGCAAAATCGGACTGCGGCTGCAATCGGGAAGAGAATCCGGGACCTGATTTCCCTTCTTCCAACCGCCCCTGAAGGGCAGGGAATCCCCAAGCTGCAGGAAAGGGCCTGTTGCAAGGCGAAGCGAGTTTCCACGCATTCGCTTTTGCAACAGGCCCTTTATCCCAAGATTTATTTACTCTGCCGGGTAATACACGCCGTTGATCCACAGGCCGGTTACCTGGGAGAGGTCGATGGCCTCTTGCAGGTCAAACTGGCAGAAGGCCTTCCCCGAAGCTGGTGCCGCTTACAGGGCCGGTTTCGTCTTCCTGGAAGGCGCCGTCCCAAAGGAGCAGCTCTGTGCCATCGGCGCAGGCGATGCGCAGGTCAGTCAGTGCAGAATCTGGCTCCTGGGGACGCTCCGGCCCATAGGCCAGCTGGATGGACAGAGGCGTAACGGTGGCCTGGGCCCAGGAGCTGCCGGCAATGGGAATCACCAGGGCGCTTGCATCCACGGTTTGCACCGTGCCGGTGCAGGAGGCCTGATCCTCTCCCAGGGAAAATTCCAGGGTCACCTGGTCGCCTGGGGCAATTCCGGTGTAGCTGGTTTTTGAAGCTGAGGGATAGCCGCCGGGTCCCTGCCGTCTCCGGCGGCAGTACCACGACGCTGCGGCTGAAGCTCAGACCTTCGGCAGCTTCCGTATCGGGGTGATTCCAGAAGGAGGTGTCGTAGCCGACGCAGAGCGTACCGTCTGGCTTGTGAATCTGAAGCTCACAGTGCAGCATATTCTCCTCCAGCGCCCCCTGGCCAGCCTCGTCCAGGGGGTAATCTCTACAATTAGATTCACGCTGTTGGCGGTGAAGAGTGTGCTGACAACAGAAATGGCGTTGCGCCCTGCCTGGCATTGGGCGAAGGTGTCTCCGCTGACGTATTCCTCCCATTGACCGGCCTGGGGGCCCAAATGGGGCACGAAGACGGCTGATTTCAGGAGCTGTGCTCCAAGCGCTGTGGTGATCAGCAGTGCGGCTACGGCGGCCGCCAGCCCTGCCCGCCCCAGGGGATGGCGGCGCTTGCGCCGGACCTCCTGCTCCAGGGCTGTGCGAATCCGGCGGTCGGCGTCGTCGGACAGCTGAATCTGTTCCATCATAGACCGGTATAAGTTTTCCTTCATATGACATCCTCCTCCAGTTTGGTTTTCAGAATGGCCCCTGGCCCGGCTCAGCCGGGTGGTGACACAGGACTGCTTGATGCCCAGGAGCCTTCCAATTTCCCGGGTGGTGTACCCCTCGAAGTAAAACAGGTGCACCACCGCCCGGTATTGGGGCTGCAGCTGCAGCAGAGCATCCAGGAGGCCGGTTTCTTCCGGGATTTCGGAGGACGGCTCCGGCATCGCCTCCTGGCTCATGTGACTGCGCTGGCGCAGCAGATTCCGGCATTCGTTGGCGGTGACTGTCAGCAGCCAGCTTTGCTCTTTGCCGGGCTGCAGCCGGTCCATGTGGCGAATCAGTTTTACAAACACGGTTTTGGGTCACATCTTCAGCGTCCTGGCGGTGGCCGGTGTAGCTCAGGGCCAGGCGGTACACGTTGTTTTGTACCGCTCATACAGCGTCTGGATTTGCTCCAATTCCCGCTCCCTCCTCCCATGATGTTCCTTCTGCTTGTAAAAACACTGCAGGATGCCCAATTGTCACGCCGGGCATAAAAAAATCCGGAGCCGTGGGGCCCCGGATCACTGGTTCGAGGTAGATTGCACCCGCCTGCGCTTACAGAAGGGTTGTGGGATCGGTGTAGGTCAGGTTCTGGGCCTCGGCCACGGCGCGGCAGGTGAGGTGACCTTTGTAGGTGTTCAGGCCCTTCATGAGGGCGGGGTCGGCCTTGCAGGCTGCCTCGGCGCCCAGCTTGGCGATTCTGAGGGCGTAGGGCAGGGTGGCGCCGGTGAGGGCCAGGGTGGAGGTGCGGGGCACTGCGCCGGGCATGTTGGCCACGGAGTAGTGGAGCACGCCGTGCTTGACGAAGAAGGGGGTCCTGATGGGTGGTGATCCGGTCGATGGTAGCGATGGAGCCGCCCTGGTCAATGGCCACGTCCACCAGGACGCTGCCGGGCCGCATGGTCTTGACCATTTCCTCGGTGACCAGCAGGGGGCCTTCGCGCCGGGAATCAGGACGCAGCCCACCACCAGGTCCGCCTCACGGACAGCCCGGGCGATGTTGTAGGAGTTGGACAGGAGAGTCTGTACCCGGCCGCCGAAGATGTCGTCCAGGTAGGCCAGCCGCTTGGCGTTCAGATCCAGAATGGTGACATTGGCACCCAAGCCCACAGCCATTTTGGCTGCATTGGTGCCCACGTTGCCGCCGCCCAGGATGACCACGTTGGCCCGCTCCACGCCAGGTACGCCGCCCAGGAGAATGCCCCGGCCGCCTACGCTGGACTCCAGCAGATGGGCGCCCACTTGGATAGACAGACGGCCTGCCACTTCGCCCATGGGGGCCAGGAGGGGGGAGGCTGCCGTCGGCGGGCTGCACCGTCTCATAGGCAATGGCGGTGACCTTCTTCTCCAGAAGGGCCTGAGTCTGAGCGGGATCGGGGGCGAGATGCAGGTACGTAAAGAGGGTCTGCCCTTCCCGCAGGAGGCCGTACTCAGGCTCCAGAGGCTCTTTCACCTTGATGATCATATCGGCAGTATCAAAAACGGATTTGGCGTCGGGGAGGATCTCAGCGCCTACGGCGGTATACTCGGCATCGGTAAAGCCGCTGCCCAGACCGGCGCCCTGCTCCATGTAAACGGTGTGTCCGGCGCGGACAAACGCGTCTACACCTGCTGGGGTCAGGCCGACGCGGCCTTCCTGAGGTTTGATTTCTTTGGGACAACCAATGCGCATGGTAAAGACTCCTTTCAATGTTTCCGGACCGCAGCCTGCGGTCCGGAGAGTACTTCTGCATCATAGCGTATTTATGCCGTTTTTTCAATCCTTTTTCCAGAAATTTTACAAAGCTGTCCTGGGGAGACCTGTGAAAAATTGTGCAATTTGCACATGCCTTCTGTGGACATATGCAAGCCTGTGGCGGCCATTTTCTGGAGTGGTCTGTCCCGCACCTCAGGGGCATAGAGCGCCAGCCACCGTTGGAAATTCGACATTTTGCTCAAAAGAGCGTGCTGGTTTTGGGTAAAATACCGAAAACCACAGGCAACACCGCCCAAAAGTTTGGCAACGCCAGACTGGTTTTTCCGGAGGCGGACCGTTGCAATGGAAGTCTGTTTGGATTATAATAAGGCAACGCACAGGTGAAATTCTACCTGTGCAGGCCGGCGTTCCGGATACTCCGGCAAAGCTCACAGGCCCTGGAGGCCTGCAGAGTGAGGCCGTCTCAATATAAAGGAGGGTTGATTCCCAATGAAGAAGATCATCTGCAAGCGCGAGTACGACACAGAAACCGCTACTCTGGTGAAAAAAGCACACCGTGGGGGAATTCGGCGATCCGCCGGTTACGAGGAGACGCTGTACCAAACTCCCGGCGGCCTGTACTTCCTGTATTTCCGTGGCGGCCCTGCATCTGCCTATGCCAAGGAGGACATCAAGTGCCTGGCCAAGGGCAAGGTGGACGCCTGGGTCGAATCCCCACTGAGTGTGCAGTATGCTGTACGAAAGCCTCCGGAAGCGGGAATGGTTCCGCCTTCGGGGGCGTTTCGACTCTTTGGGCCGTTGCCTTGGGGAAAGGAGACGCTTCTTATGCATGATGACACCTCAAAAACACAGATTCTCACCAGCCCCGTCACCGGACGGGCGGCGGGACTAGGGAGAGACGCCGGATACGTACTTTGCTTCCGGCCTGATGGGCTCTGGGGCAGTGCTGTTCCCTCAGGAGGGGCGGCTGCTGGCTCCCTGTGACGCTGTGGTGAATTTTGTGTTTCCCAAAAATATGCTTTGGGTCTCAGGACGACGGAGGGGCTGGAGGTGGTCCTCCAGGTGGGCATCGGATCCAATCAAATGGACAGCCGGTGCTTTCAGCCCTTGGTGGACTGCGGCTGCCAGGTCCGGCAGGGGCAGGAGCTGCTGCGCTTTGACCTGGAGGCCATGCAGCAGGCCGGGATTCTCACCGCCACGCCCTTGGTGGTAAACCGCTCGCCGCAGCAGGTCCACCCCTTGGCCCTGGGAAATCTGGAGGCGGGCAGCGCTTTGCTGGAGGTGACCCTGTAAATCTGCCCGGCGTTATGGTAAGGCCGAAACCGGCGGAGCCACTTTGTGCACAGATGTGGAGAAATTACTTCGTTTTCCACCGGTTCCGGAGAAGCCCTGAAATTTCAGGCGTTTCCACGGGAAAACCTGTGGACAAACTTGTGGAATCTGTGGAAAGACTTGGATTGTCCACAAGATGGAGGGCGACGTGTTCTGAATTATGTCTACTTTACAGCAGGGAGGAGGCCACGGCGGAATTCCCCTGCTTTTTTCTGGGAAATCCCCTTTTTGACTAGCACTGCCAGGGGGAGTGTGTTATAATAACCAAAAGAAAGCAATCTCGGCTTGACGAAAAATTCCTCCGGGCTTTTCCGGCAAAGAATTGGTGCGCCGTGGATGCCCCAACCCACACGTTGGGTGCGAGTGTATGCGCTCCTATGGGCATGTCCAGGGAGAGTGGGATGGAGCTTCCTCATTCCCCTGTGGGCGGCAAGCCCTGAGAGGATTTTGCCAGGTTGCTTTCCGCTTTGCCGTTTTGAGACGGTATCACAGAGGTTTGAGCCCCGGGCGGTGGGCTTTTGGTGCTTTTATATGTTTTGAGGTGTAGCTATGCTTGAATTACTGGCTCCCGCCGGATCCATGGAGGCTCTGCGGGCTGCAGTGCAAAATGGCGCCAATGCGGTGTATCTGGGAGTGGGGCCCTTCAACGCCCGTCAGGGCGCCCGGAACTTTACACTGGAAACCCTGCGGGAGGCGGTTTGCAGTACGCCCACATCCGGGGGGTTGCAGTGCATTTGACGGTAAACACCCTAGTTTCCGACCGGGAGTGTCCCCAGGCGGCAGAGCTCATTCGGGCGGCGGCCCGGGCGGAGGTGGACGCCTTCATTGTCCAGGATTTGGGCGTCCTGGCTCTGTGCCGTCAAATTGCCCCCGTATTCCCATTCATGCATCCACGCAGATGACCATTCACAGTCTGGATGGGGTGCACCAGGCTGCTGCCCTGGGAGTTTCCCGGGTGGTGCTGTCCCGGAGCTGCCCAAGGAAGAAATCGCCCGAATCTGCCGGAACAGCCCGGTGGAAATTGAGGTGTTTGTCCATGGCGCCTTGTGCATGTGCTATTCCGGCCAGTGCTACATGTCCGGCGTCATTGGCCGCCGGTCCGGCAACCGGGGGCAGTGCGCCCAGCCCTGCCGCCTGCCCTACGGTTACGGCCGGTTTGAAAATAAGCACCCCCTCAGCCTGAAGGACAACTGCCTGGCCCCCCTATTTACGGGAGCTGGAGCAGATGGGAGTGGCCTCGGTGAAGCTGGAGGGCCGGATGAAGCGGCCGGAATACGTGGCCACGGTGACGGGAATTTACCGGCGGGCCATAGATGCAGGCCGGGTGACCCGGGGACAGATGGACCGGCTGGAGGCCATTTTCAGCCGCCAGGGCTTTACCGAGGGCTACTATCGGGGCCGCACAGGTCCGGCCATGTTCGGCGTCCGGCAGGAGGGGGCGAGGACCGGGCCCTTCTGGCACAGGCCCGGGCCACCTATGAATCGGTGGAGAATCCCCTGGTTCCCGTGGAGTTTTATATGATTGTCAATCAAGATTCCGCCATGCTGGCGGTTCAGGACCCTCTGGGCAATGTGTGCAAAGCCATAGGCCCCCGGCCGGAGCCGGCGGTGCGCCGGGCCCTCACGGTGGAGGAGCTCGCCTCCCGCTTGGCCAAAAACCGGCGGCACGGCCTATGTCTGCGCCCAGGTGAAAGCTGTGGTGGAACCGGGGCTGTGTCTCCCGGCTGCGGCAATCAACGGCATGCGCCGGGAGGTTTTGGACCAGCTCACCGCTCTGCGGGCCGCCGGGAAGAGACGCCTCTGGGCAAATATACGGGGCCTATGATCTACCCCGGCCAGCAGGGAGGCCCCGGGTCTCACGGTGCAGGTCACCTCCACCAGTCAGGTGACGAAGAAGCTGCTGAGTATGCAGCCCCTGTTTTTGTATGTGCCTTTGTTCCTCCTGGTTCAGGACCGGGCTTTCTACGCCCAGATGGTCCGCCGGGTCCGGCTGGCGGCTGTGCTGCCCCGGTGATTCACGACGGAGAGCTGGCAGGGATCACCCGGCAGCTGGACGAGGTCTATGATCTGGGGGTGCGCCACGTGCTCCTGGGGAATCTGGGGCAGATTCCGGTGGCCAGGGCCCGGGGGTTTGCCATTTTGCGGAGATTTTGGCCTCAACCTCTACAACAGCCGGTCCATGAATGCCATGCGTGCCCTGGGTTTGGCCAGCGCCACGGTCTCCTTTGAAATGACTCTGCCTCAGATCGGGATATGTCCAAGGCGGTCCCGGCGGAGGCCATTGTCTATGGGCGGCTGCCCTCATGGTGACGGAAAACTGTCTGATTCGGGGCCGCACCGGCCGGTGCGATTGCCAGTCCGGCACAACCCGCCTTATGGACCGGAAGGAGAGGAGTTTCCGGTGATCCGGGACTGCGGCACCTGCCGGAGCCTGGTGCTCAACGGCAAAAAGTTGTACTGGCTGGACCGGCGGGAGGACTGGAGCGGCCTGGGCCTGTATGCTCTGCGGCTTCTGTTTACTACAGAAAATCCCCAGGAGGTGGACCGGGTTCTGCGGGCCTGGGAGACCGCCGCCCCCTTCGCGCCCGGCGGCTGCACCCGGGGCTGTACCTGCGGGGCGTGGAATAAACGGTTGGGAGGCATTCCAAATGGAGATCATTTTGGCGTCCCAGTCCCCCCGGCGGCGGGAGCTGCTGGAGCGAATGGGACTTTCTTTTTCCGTCCGGGCGGCGGACATTGACGAAGCTATGGAGCCGGGGAAGGACCCGGCTCAGGAGGTGGCCCGGTGAGCCGGGCCAAGGCCATGGCCGCACCGGCGGGCCCCAGGATGTGGTGATTGCCGCTGACACCATTGTGGTCTGCGGTGGGCGCATTTGGGAAAGCCCGGGACGGAGGAGCGAGCGGCGGAGATGCTGCGGCTCCTGTCCGGCCGGGACCATCAGGTGATGACCGGCTTCACCGTCCGCCGGGGCAGTACGGTTCTGACCCAGACAGAGGTGAGCCATATATTCTTCCGCCCCTGGACGAGGGAGAAATTGATGCCTATGTGGCAACAGGGAGAGCCGCTGGACAAAGCCGGGGCCTACGGGATTCAGGGATTGGCGGCGCTGTTTGTCACCCGGCTGGAGGGGGATTTTTACAACGTCATGGGCCTTCCCCTGTGTGCTCTGGCCCAGCAGCTGCGGAAGCTGGGCGTGAGAATTTTGGGGGTGAGGGGCTGTGAAGAAACATTTGAATTCCAAAGCGAAAGTGGTTCTGGCTCTGACGGTGGTCCTGGCTGTGGCCTTGGCCCTCACCGGGGGCTTCGGCCCCCAGAAGGTAGTCAGACCATCCTGACGCCTCTGCGAGCCGGCGCCACCGGCCTGACCCGCCAGGCCCAGAAGCTGTATAGCTATATCTTCCGCTATGAGGCCCTGGGACGGAGAACCAGGAGCTGCGGGCCCGGATTGCAGAGCTGGAGGATGACGCCCGGACGGCGGACAGCCTTCAGCGGGAAAATGAGCGCCTGCGGGAGCTGGCGGAGCTAAAAAAAAAAGAGAAGGAGGACTATCAGCTGGCGTCAGCTTACATCATCACCTGGGACTCCAATGACTGGACCAGCTCCTTTACCATCAATAAGGGCTCCGGCTCCGGCATTGCCGAGGACATGGTGGCCATCACCGCCCAGGGGAGGTGGTGGGGCTGGTGACGGCGGTGGGCTCCAACTGGGCCACAGTCACCACGGTGCTGGACTCTGCCCTGGAGGTGAGCGCCAACATCGCCTCCTCCGGCTATGCCGGTATGGTGCAGGGCGCTTACACCACTGGCGCGGAGGAATGCTCCGGATGGACTACCTGCCCACAGATGCTGTGATCCGGAACAATGAGCCGGTGGTCACAGCCGGTTCCACCCTGTATCCCCGGGACCTCATTTTTGGGGTATGTGGCTGACGCCGGCTTTGACGAGACCAGGGGTGGCCAAGTATGCGCTTTTGACCCCGGCGGCAGATTTTGAGAATATGGAGCAGGTGTTCATCCTGACCAGTTATCAGAACGAGTAAGGGGGCTGCCCCGGGCGGGCTTTTAAGCGATTCCGTTCCGCCCCATGGGGCGACTCTCAGGAGGGTTCGATGAACAAACGACTTTTATCCAAATTGGAACAGGGCGAAGGCACCACCCTCATGGGGAAGCTGTTTCTCACCCCCGGCAGCGGCAAACGGTCCTCAAATGGTTTCTATTTTCTTTGGTCTATCTGGCTCTCCAAGTGCTGCAGGACGTGGTGTTCAGCCGGGTGCAGGTCCTGGGGCTGTCCGGACTTGGTGCCTGGGTATTTGCTCCTGGTGTGCCTGACCCAGGGGCCGGGGTCAGGGGGCTGTTTGCTCTCCTGGCTGGGGTGTTCCGGTGCTTATCCGGGGCGGTGCTGGGGCCGGTGTCCCTGCTGGTGGTCACCTGCTCCGGGGTGTTGCTGTCCGCCTTCCGGGGAGGGTATTTGCAGCGGCGGTTTTGGCCTGTGATGCTGTGCGCCTGGGCGGGTGTACTTCTGCACCAGGGGCTGATGTTTTCCCTGGGCCTCTTTTTGGGGAGCACTGCTGCCGGACGGTGGATGGAGGCTCTGGGCGGGCGGGCTGGGGACATGCCTGGCCTGCTGCGCCCTATATCCCTGGTTTTGGCCCTGGGGAAAATCGGAGGTGAGACATGGAAAGAGTAAGCCAGAAACCGGGCGGTGGCGATTTTGCTGCTATTTGCCACTGTGCTGGGCCTGTTTGGATTCCGGATGTATGGCCTGCAAATTCGGGACGCCGATCCCAACAGCAGTTTGAGTCCACCTATACCACCTGGAGCCGGGTCACGGCCGCCCGTGGGGAAATTCTGGACCGGAACGGCAATGTGCTGGTGACCAACCGGCTAGCTACAATCTGGTGTTTAACAACTACGTGATTTACAATTCGGATCATCCCAACGAAGCCCTGCGGAAGCTGGTCAACCTCCTGCAGGGCGGGAAATCTCCTATCTGGAGCACCTTCCGGTGACCTTGGAAAAGCCCTATGAATACACCCTCTCCCAGCTCTCCTCCACCTGGCAGGGGTATTTTAAGGACTTCCTGAGCTATCGGGAGTGGGACTCGGACATTTCTGCCGCCCAGCTTATGAAGCAGCTCCGTAGCGCCTACCGGATTCCCAACGACTGGGAGGACCGGGAGGTACGCCTGGTGGTGGGGCTGCGGTATGAGCTGGAGCTGCGCAGTGACCTCACCAGCCTGCCGGCCTATACCCTGTTGGAAGACGTCTCCTCAGAGGATTTGTCTGCCATTCTGGAGCTGAATACACCGGGCCTTACGGTGGAGTCCTCCACCGTAAGGGAGTATGCCACCACCCACGCCGCCCATATTTTGGGAAATCTCGGCCTCATTGAAGCCTCACAGTGGCCGGAATACAAGGATAAGGGCTACTCCATGGACGCCTATGTGGGCCAGAGCGGCTTCGAGGCTGCCTTCGAGGAGTACCTCCACGGCACCGACGGGGTGAAGCTCACCACCGTAGATACCGAGGGGCAACGTGGTTTCGAGTACTTCCAGAACGAGCCCAAAGCCGGCGCCAATGTGGAGACCACCATTGACCTCAACATGCAGATTGCCGCCGAGACTGCCCTGGAGCAGGTGATTTTGGAGCTGCGGGAGGAGGGCCTGGGGCAAAAGCACGAGGGGCAGGACGCCGAGGGCGGCGCAGTGGTGGCCATAGACGTGAAAAACCGGCCAGGTTCTGCCTGCGCCAGCTACCCCACCTACAATCCCGCCACCTACTCCCAGGATTTTAACCAGCTGCTGAAGACGGAATGGGATCCCCTGTACAACCGGGCTCTTCAGGCCACCTATGCGCCTGGCTCCGTGTTTAAAATGGCGGTGACCATTGCCGCCATCAACGATGGGGGAGATCTCCTCGTCCACCACCATTGAGGACAAGGGGTGTGTACACCAAATATGAAGACGAGGGCTATACGCCCCAGTGCCTCATCTACACCAACTATAAGCAGACCCACGGCGTCATCAATGTGGAAGAGGCGCTGGCTGTGTCCTGCAACTACTTTTTCTATGAAGCCGGTATCCGCACAGGTATGCCGGACATCGACGCTGTGGCCAAGGACCTGGGCCTGGGGAGAAAACCGGGGTGGAGCTTTTTTGAAGAGCAGGGACACCGGGCCAACGCCGAAAGCAAGGCTGCGCTGTATGCCGATGATCCCAGCCGGTCCGGCTGGTACGATGCGGACACGCTGATGCTTTCCATCGGCCAGTCCGAGTGTGCATTTACCCCATTCAGCTGGCCTCCTACACTGCGGCCCTGGCCAATCGGGGCGTCCGGTACCGGGCGACCTTCCTGAACCGGGTGATTTCATCGGATTACCAGACCCTCGTGGCCAGCGCGGAGCCGGAGGTCCTCAGCACCTGCCCCATCTGTGACGACGCCTACTACGCCTATACCACCGGCATGCGCATGGCTGTCTCCGACGACCGGGGCACAGTCAAATCCTATCTGGGGATTATCCGTGGCGGTTGCTGGCAAGACCGGCACGGCCCAGCACAGCTCTCAGGGCTCTGACAACGGCTCCTTTGTGTGCTACGCGCCCTATGAAGATCCCCAGATTGCCATTGCGGTCTTTGTGGAGAAGGGCGCTCAGGGTGGCAACCTGTCCCGGGTGGCCAAGGCGATTATGGACGTTTATTTTGGCCAGACACAGCAGGCCAATGCCGAGCTGCCCGGTGAAAACGTAGGCAACTAAGGCCCCGGCTGGGCAAATAGGAGGAACGACACATGAAGCAGCAGTATTTAGATGCCGGACAGATTGTTTCCACCCACGGAATCCGGGGCGAGGTGAAGGTCCTGCCCTGGGCCGATGGGCCGGAGTTTCTGACCCTGTTTGACCAGGTGTACCTGAAGGGAAGGGAGTACGTCCTGGAATCTGCCCGGGTCCAGAAGACCTGTGTGCTCCTGAAGCTCCAAGGCGTGGACACCGTAGAGGCTGCCCAGACCCTGCAGGACACCGTGGTCCAGGTGGACCGGGAGGATGTGGAGCTGGAAGAGGGGACCTACTTCATCGCCGACCTGATCGGCCTCCGGGTCCTGGAGGGGGAGCGGGAAATCGGCGTCATCCGGGAGATCCTGACCATGCCCGGCAACGATGTGTATGTGGTCCAGGGGAGCACACCTATATGATTCCGGCGGTAAAGGAATTCCTGCTGGAGACGGACCCGGATCGGGGCTTTGTCCGGTCAAGCTCATTGAGGGATGCAGACCGATGCGGATTGATATTATGACCTTGTTCCCGGATTCGCTGGGGACGTGCTGTCGGAGAGCATCCTGGGCCGGGCCCAGGAGCGGGGCTTCATCCGCATTGAGGCCCATCAGATCCGGGACTACACCGCCAGCAAGCAATGCCAGGTGGATGACTACCCCTATGGCGGCGGCCGGGGGGCCATCATGCAGGCCGACCCTCTGTACCGGTGCTGGGAGCATGTGTGCGACGAGGTGGGAGGTCCGGTGCATACCATCTATTTATCCCCCTGCGGCCACACCTTTTGTCAGGCCGACGCCATTCGCCTCAGCCAGATGGAGAGTCTGGTCCTGGTCTGCGGCCATTACGAGGGCATTGACCAGCGATTCATTGACGAATGTGTGGATGAAGAGCTGTCCCTGGGAGACTTCGTCCTCACCGGCGGGGAGATTGCCGCTATGGCGGTGACCGATGCGGTGTGTCGCATGGTGCCGGGGTCCTGGCGGACCCGGAGTGCTTCAGGACGAGAGCCATTTTGGCGGCCTTTTGGGTACCCGCAGTACAGTCGCCCCGCCCTTTGGCACGGCCTGCAGGCGCCAGAGATTCTTCTGTCCGGGGATCACGCCAAGGTGGCGGTGGCGGCGAAAGCAGGCTCTGCCGGACCCGGGCCAGGCGGCCGGATATGTTTGAAAAAGTCACCTTTGAGACCAAGCAGGAGAAAAAGCTCTGGAAGAAATCGAACAGGAGGATGGGACTGTGGAATTGACTGAAGTCACCAGGGGAGAACTGGAAGCAGGCGGTTTTTCTGACTACAGACCCGGAACGGAAGATTCCTCTGGACGAGAAGTGGATCATCAACAACGCCTTCTCCTGCTGCAGGCCCGTATGATCCGAATTGGGACTGTCGCCTGCTGGTAGATGGGGAAACCCCTGTGGGCTTTGCTTTCTACGGCTACTGGCAGGAGCGGGACCGGTATCTTCTGTGCCGGTACATGATCGATGTCCGGTATCAGGGCCGGGGTTATGGGACCCGGCGCTCCCGCTGGTGGTGGAACAAATCCGGCGCCAGTACGGATGCCGGGATGTGTATACCACCGTGGACGACGAAAACACCAGGGCGGTGAAGCTGTACCGGAGCTTTGGTTCCAGCCGACGGAGGAAATGGATGAGGCAGAACAGGTTTATGTGTTACGAGGGAGGAAGGCTAAATGGACGCATTGGAAACTCTGCCAATGGGTGCAGGAGAGTCACCGCATCGTGTTCTTTGGAGGGGCTGGCGTCAGCACGGAGTCCAGGATTCCCGACTTTCGCAGTGGGATGGCTTGTACCATCAAAAATTTGAGTACCCGCCGGAGACCATCATCAGTCACAGCTTTTTACCGTGCCAATCCAGCCTACTTTTTTCGGTTTTACCGGGAGAAGATGCTGCCCTTGGGCTCAGCCCAATGTCACGCACCAAAAAGCTGGCACAATGGGAGCAGGAGGAAGCTCCTGGCTGTAGTCACCCAGAACATTGACGGCCTGCACCAAAAAGCAGGAAGCCGCCGGGTCTATGAGCTCCACGGCAGCGTCCTGCGGAATTATTGCGAAAAATGTGGAAAATTTTATCCGGCGGAGTATGTGAAGCATGCCCAGGGGTACCGCTGTGCACCTGTGGGGGTACGGTCAAGCCGGATGTCGTCCTTTATGAGGAGAGCCTGGACGAGAAGACGCTGACCGGCAGCATCTGCGCCATTGGTCAGGCAGACCTGGTGATGGTAGGTGGCACCAGCCTCACGGTATATCCTGCCGCCGGTCTCATCCAGTACTACCGCGGCAACCGCCTAGTCCTCATCAACCGGGATGAAACGCCCTATGACGGCTACGCCAACCTGGTCCTCCACCGGAGCCTGGGAGAGGTATTTTTTCGCAGCTGTAAGGATGAGCTTGCAGCTTGGATAGAAAAAGCTAGCTTCATTGGTTTCTGGCTTATATGGATATTTCTTGACGATTTCACGTTGCCGTTGTATCATAAAGCATGTGCTGACCTATCATTTCTGTGCCGCCTGCAGTATATGATGGATGTGAATTGGTATGTTTCTGCGGAGCATGCTTAGGGGAATCGGATGCGTCCGATTCCCTTTTCCGTTACCTGTATTTCTCCACCTGAGACTGAATGAGTGCGCCGTCTTCAAAATAATTGATGCGCATGGCCCGCTTCACATCTGCCAGGGTTTGGGCGGCCTCGGCCCGGGCCACTTCGCTGCCCTTCTTCAGGATTTCATAGACGCCGGGGATATCCTTTTGCCACTGGGCCCTGCGCTCCCGGATGGGCGCCAGCTCCGCCTGAAGGATGCTGTTCAGGAATTTTTTTGACCTTCACATCCCCCAAACCGCCCCGCTGGTAATGGGCCTTCAGCTCGTCCAGATTGGCATATTCCGGCAGGAAGGCCGCAAAGTGTTCGTCCTGACAGAAGGCGTCCAGGTAAGTGAATACGGCGTTGCCCTCCAGACTGCCGGGATCCGGAGACCTTCAGGTGATTGGGATCGGTGAACATGTTCATCACCTTCTGCTTGACCTCAGCCTCGGTGTTGGACAGGTAGATGCAGTTGCCCAGAGATTTGCTCATCTTGGCCTTGCCATCTGTGCCGGGAGGCGGCAGCAGACCTGATTCTGGGGGCACCAGGGCCTCCGGCTCCACCAGGGTTTCTCCATAGGTCAGATTGAACCGGCGCACAATTTCCCGGGCCTGCTCCAGCATAGGCAGCTGATCCTCTCCCACAGGTACAGTCGTGGCCCGGAAGGCGGTGATGTCCGCCGCCTGGCTGATGGGGTACGTGAAGAAGCCCACGGGAATGCTGGCTTCGAAGTTCCGCAGCTGGATCTCCGCCTTCACCGTGGGATTCCGTTGAAGCCGGGACACAGTGACTAGATTCATGTAGAAGAAGGTGAGCTCCGTCAGCTCAGAGACCTGGGATTGAATGAACAGGGTGGACTTGGCCGGGTCAGGCCGCAGGACAGGTAGTCCAGGGCAACCTCAATGATATTTTCCCGGATTTTTCCGGATGGTCCGCATTGTCGGTGAGGGCCTGGGCATCGGCGATCATGATGAACACCTTGTCGTACTGCCCGGAATTCTGCAGCTCTACCCGCCGCTTCAGAGAGCCTACATGTAATGCCCCAAATGGAGCCGCCCTGTGGGCCGGTCCCCTGTGAGAATGATTTTTCCATGGACGAATTCCTCCTGTTAAAAAATAAACGGCCCTATCCTACAAAGGATAAGACCAAAGTCTATACGCCACCTGTGTACATGCTCACCAACATGAGCTTTCGGATAACGGCCGGATGCCGTCGGCGCCTACTGAACCTTCGGGCCGCCCTCCGGAGCCCATTCAGAATGCACAGCCTGCAGCCCCTTCCACCATCCGGGCCGCTCTCTGAAGGCCGGAGGCACCCGTACTACTTCTCCATCTGCGGTTTGACATATTATGGATTTACTATAGCCTCCCCTGCTTCCAAAAGTCAAGAGAAAAAGGGGCTTGACATTTGGGAGAAAGTTGGATATACTGCCTATGGTTAGTTTTGACTAATTTCAAAGAAGCTCTATCCCCAGGCGCGTTTTCTTTTTCTTAGCAAGTTAGAAGAGACTAACCAAATATTTTACATAATCGGAGGTACTGATTGATGAAGAGAAGGTCCAGAATTTTTGGCTGCGCTGACGGCCGGTGTGATGGCTGCCGGAGCCATGTGCTTTGGCTTTGCCCAGTGGAGTACCAGCCTTGCCCTCCAGGGCACGGTATCGGCCAGCGGCAAGTGGGACGTGGGCATATCCAAGGCCGAAGTAACGAGCTTCAGCACCGGCGCAGCTGTGGACGCCGACCCGGTTACAGTGGCGCCTACCGGAAATGCCGTGGTGTATCCGGTGAAGCTGGCGATCCGGGATATGGACAACTGGTATGTTCTGCAGATTGACGATGTGAACGGCGCGGAGCAAGGGGCTCAATGCAACCGAGCTGAACGAATATGCTGACCGGCTGTCCCTCAGCTATGGCTCCGCATCCCCTTGGTACTATGCTTCCGGCATCAAGGCGGAAAACCACAACCTTCATGATGAAAAATTACGGATCCAGACATTGTGACGATCCATCAAAATGGACTGGTAAACCAGAGCTATCAAAACACGGACGACGGCGCTTCTGCCGGGAAGGTTGTGGGATATGCCATTTTAAGGTTGTGGGGCGGCTCCTCGTCCATTCAGGTCAAGCCCAACAACGAGTACCTGAAGGTGACCTACCAGGCGGCAAAGGAGGAGATACAGCAGGGCGAAGCTTACACAGTCTATCCCGCTGTCATCGGCGATGACAAGACCAGCGCCACCTATGGGCCTGCGACCTTCTCACTGCCCGGCGCCTGGGTTCAGTACTCCGTCACGGTGACCAATCAGGGTACAGCCAATGCCAACCTGAGGGACTATAGGCTGGATGTGGACCAGCTGGATGAGATCTATCATGTGGACATGCCGGAATTGGGTGAAGACGAGGTCCTGAAGCCGGGCGAATCGTGCACCATGACCTTTGTCATCTCCGTGGACAGCAGCGAAAGCTTCGAAGCCGCCACCCAGTCCTTCACAGTCTACTTGACCTATGGGCAGGACGGGGTGAAGCCGCTCCCACAGCCGGCCATACCCATCCTGCTGCGTAATCCCGGAACCCGGTCCGCCCCTCTGAACACTCCGGAGTGGAAGCAGGCTCCAGGGAAAGCTTGGGCGCGGCATTTCCTGTGTCACATAGTTAGGATATCTAATCGACCGAGAGTTCATTGCCACGGGTTCTGCTCCGTTCAGATTGACGTGGACTCCTTGCAATTTCAATTCCTTTGGAGGTACATAGTGTGAAAAAAGATCCAAAATTCTCGCCGCCCTGACAGCGGGTGTCATGGCTGTCAGCGCCATGTGCTTCGGTTTTGCTCAGTGGAGCACCGAAATTTCCCTGGGCGGCAACGTCTCTGCCTCTGGAACCTGGGACGTTTCTGTCACAGACGCAGTGGTCACCCTGAGCAGCGCCGGCGCCGACCTGGTGGAGCAAACCGTTGTGAACGACCCCACCTATGAAGTGGTCCTCTACGATGTGTATGCGGATTACAGCTTCCTCGGCGATTACTGCTTCACAGTGGACGATAATAACCCCCATACCGTTTCCCTGACTGCCGAGGAATTCAATCCATATGACGAAGACAACGGAAAACAGATTGGGGCCTACTCCTTCAAGTCTGGCGTCAGCGGCACCGCTTATTCCAGAAGCGACTACACCTTTGTTTTTGAACTGCAGGGAAGAGGCGGAGCACATGGTGACGGGCTGGGAGAACAAACCTTACCTACCGGCTGCCGACAACGGCGCCATGGATGGCCAATGCATCGGCCAGGCAGTGGCGTTGCGCTACAACACCCAAATGCCGATGAATGAACGGATTATCATGTCTCACGATGACGCCAAGGCTTTTTACCAGGCCAACCCCGCACCGAAACAACAGTGCCTGCCGAAACCACCTTCACAGCCGGTAGCGTCAGCTATGCTCCTGTGCACTTTCCTTCCCGGCGCCTGGGCGCAGTACTCCGTCACCATCACCAACCAGGGTACCGCCAAGGCCAACCTGAGGGATTACAGGCTGACTCTGGATCAGCTGCCGGAGCTCTACCAGGTGGACATGCCGGAGTTTGGAGAAGACGAGGTGCTTCAGCCGGGTGAATCTTGTATCATCCAGTTTGTCATCTCCGTGGACGTCCAGGAGGAGCACTTTGCTGAGGGGAGCCAAACCTTTACGCTGCACCTGACCTATGAGCAGGACGCCGTGGGGGCAGCCCCGGCATCCAGCCATACGCACACGAAGTAACGACCAGGCAGGGTCTCCCCAAGCCGGAGGCCCTGCCAGAAGCATTCTGGGAGGAGGAATCACCTGTGAAAATGGCCTTTCGATGGCAAAGCATCCTCTGGCCGAAGACAGAAGGGGAAGTCGGCGCTTTTCTGGGCCGCTGTGTTTGCCGGGATTTGGCTGCTGCTGCAGGGGCTCAGTGGCTTTTGTCTGGGGTTCAACCCAGTCCGTGTACCGCCGGCAGCCTGGGCGATGGCCCTGCTGGGCATTTTTGCCCGGGAGCTGCTCCGGGCGTTCCTGTCTGCCTTGCCAAAGGGGCTCCTTTTGGAGGGGCCTCGCCATTGCCTTCGCGCTCGCACTGGGGGAGTGCCTGCTGACCGGCGGCACAGCCAACCTTCCTCAGCGCCTGTGGGCGAATTTCTCCCCACCTTTTCCCGCTCTGCCCTGCTGACGGCCTTGGCCATACACGGAGGCTTTCTGCCGGCGCTTCTCTACGGCGTTGCAGCTCAGGCAATGGGGCTCTGGATCCCCGTCTCCCCGGCACTGAGCCGGCCAATGGGGGCGCTGCTGGAGTTGGTTATGAATCTCATGTTCCTCGTGGCTTTGGATTGCGACCTCAGCCCCCGACGAAGCGCCGGCAAAGCGGCGCTCAAGGCCTCCGTCGCCGGTGGTGTGGCGGCTTGTACGGTTCTGGCTGCCTTGATCTGCTTCTTTGCCGGCCTGCTTCCGTGGCAGCCCGTGGCCGTTGCCACCGGCAGCATGGAGCCCCAGATTTCGGTGGGTGACGCAGTGCTCGTCTCCAAACTGGACACCGGCGCATTGGAGGTTGGGGATGTGATTCAGTTTCGAAGGGGGACTATACCGTCATCCACCGCATTGTGGAGATCATCCAGGAAGACGGTGCCCTTTCTACGTGACCAAAGGAGACGCCAACAACGCCAAGGACGCCGGCGCGGTATCTGCCGGGGATGTGGTGGGAAAGGTCATTGCCACGGTGCCCGGTGCAGGGCGTTGGACCCTGTGGCTGCACGGTGCTAAAGTGAGCTACAGGGCTGGAAATCAGAAGAGCTTTGGCTGTAAGGATACGGACCGGTTGGATTTCAGGGACCGGTTTGTATCCTTATAGGTATTTTTTGAGGAAATCTGGAATTATTGGTTGCGTTTTTTGCAGAATCATGCTATATTGAAAGACAGCGCGGTTTGCGCGGGAGGGATTCAACATGCGCATCATCATTGTAGGGGACGGCAAAATGGGCAGCACCTTTGCCCAACGGCTCTCAAAGCCGGTCATGACGTGACCATCATTGACAAGCGGGCCACAGCCCTGCAGCATACCATAGAGCCTGGATATTATGGCCATTGAGGGCAACGGCACCACCCTGGAGATCAGCGGGAGGCCGGTGTGGAGCAGGCGGATCTGCTGATTGCCGCCACCAACACCGACGAGCAAAATCTGCTGACCTGCCTCATTGCCAAGCGGGCGGGAGCCAAGCACACCATCGCCCGGGTGCGGAGCCCAGAATACGTGAAGGAGATCAGCCTCATCCAGGAGGACTTGGGCTTGAGTCTGACCATCAATCCTGAGCTGGCCTGTGCTACGGAAATGGCCCGGGTCCTTCGTTTTCCCTCCGCAGTTAAAATTGACACCTTTACCGGCGGCCGGGTGGAAATTCTGAAGCACTGCCTGTCGCCCAATTCCCCACTGGTCGGCATCCGCCTGTCGGAGCTGAGCCGGTTTAAGGCCAGCGTGCTTATTTGTGCGGTGGAGCGGGGCAAAGAGGTCTTCATTCCCAACGGCAGCTTCCAGCTGGCCGCCGGGGACCGGATCAGCATTGTGGCCCAGCCCCGGGACGCCTCCCTGTTTTCCGCAGAATCGGCGCGCCCACCTCACCGGTCCGGCAGATTATGCTTCTGGGTGGGGGACGCATCGCCTACTACCTGGCCGCACAGATGGCGGATTTTGGCGCAGATGTCAAAATCATTGAGCAGGACTACGTCGTTTGCCGGAACCTGGCTGAGGCGCTGCCCAACGTGACCGTGATCCACGGTGACGGCACGGATCACCTGCTCCTCAGCCAGGAGGGCATTGAGGAAATGGATGCCGTAGCCACGCTCACCGGTTTGGATGAGCAGAACATCCTCATGAGCCTGTATGCCGGTCAGGTGTCCAAGGCCAAAATCATCACGAAAATCACCAGGGACCCTTTGAGGACATTGTGGAGAACATGGACGTGGGCAGCGTGTTCTACCCCGGTACATTGCCGCCGAGGCGGTGGTGCCCGCGCCATGGCCAACTCCACAGGCTCCAATGTGGAGACTCTGTACAGCATCGTCGGGGACAAGGCTGAGGCCCTGGAGTTCCGGGTCTCTCAGGGAAGCCGGGTCAGTGGGATCCCCTGCAGGACCTGCGCACCCGTCCGGGGATTCTCATTGGCTCCATTCACCGGGGAGCTCGAGTGTTCATTCCCGGGGCCAGGATACCATCGAAGAGGGAGACTCTGTGGTGGTGGTTACCACGTTGCCAAATCTGAACGACTTGGACGATATTTTGGAGCGGCGCAGGTAAAAACCGGCAAATTGCAGGAAATGACTGGGAATTTCTCCGAAATTGTGACCGGTTGCCCCAGAGCCTCAGGGGCAGCTGCTGGCCGGGCCGCTAAAATTCACAAAATTCCCGGCTCTGGGAAGGGCTTTCTGTGAATACTATGAAAAGTTCCCCAGAATCCGTTTTTTTGGATTGATTTTAGAGAGAATTTGACTTACAATATTCCAAGTAAACGCAGGAGGTCCTCGCTCATGCTTCACGTGGTCCTGGTGGAGCCGGAGATTCCGGCCAACACTGGTAACATTGCCCGTACCTGTGCCGCCACCGGTAGTGTCTTGCACCTCATTCGCCCTCTGGGCTTTGACATCTCCGAGAAGGCGGTGCGGCGAGCAGGGCTGGACTATTGGCACCTGGTGGATGTGCGGGTCTATGACAATCTGGAGGAGTTTTCCGAATCAACCAAGTGGAGCAGATGTGGTGCCTGTCCACCAAGGCCCCCCGGGCCCACACCGAAGCGGTCTTTCAGGACGGCTGTTACCTGTTTTTCGGTAAGGAAACTCGGGGCCTGCCGGAGGATTTTCTGGCCCGCCACGAGGCAAGCTGCCTGCGCATTCCCATGCGGCCCAATGCCCGGAGCCTCAATCTGAGCAATTCTGTGGCTGTTACCGTTTATGAAGCCCTGCGACAGCTGGATTTTCCCCAGCTCCAGGAGTTTGGTCAAATGCGGGACTGGACCGGCTTCCAGTCCGGACAATAACAGGAGGCATAACCATGAACTACAATAAGAAATCCATTGAAGATGTTGACGTCTCCGGCAAGCGGGTGCTGTGCCGCTGCGACTTCAACGTGCCCACTAAGGACGGTAAAATTACCTCTGACAAGCGGATTGTAGCCGCTTTGCCCACCATTCAGTACCTGATGAACCATGGTGCAAAGGTCATTCTCTGCTCTCATATGGGCAAGCCCAAGGGGAGTGGAAGCCGGAGCTGAGCCTGAAGGTGGTGGCCCAGCGCCTGAGCGAGCTTCTGGGCAAGGAGGTCCTCATGGCCGCTGACGTGGTGGGCGAGGATGCCAGGCCAAGGCCGCCAGCTTGAAGGATGGGGACGTGATGCTGCTGGAGAACGTCCGCTATATCAAGGGCGAAACCAAGAACGACCCCGAGCTTAGCAAGGAGCTGGCTTCTCTGGCGGAGATCTTTGTGAACGATGCATTCGGCGCGGCCCACCGGGCCCATTCCTCTACCGCCGGTGTGGCGGATTATCTCCCTGCCGTCTGCGGCTACCTGGTGCAAAGGAAGTGGGGATTATGGGCAAAGCCCTGGCCAACCCGGAGCGTCCCTTTGTGGCCATTCTCGGTGGCGCAAAGGTCTCGGACAAGCTGAATGTCATCAGCAACCTGCTGGAAAAGGTCGACACGCTCATCATCGGCGGCGGCATGGCCTACACCTTCCTGGCCGCTCAGGGCTACTCCACCGGCACCTCCCTGCTGGATGAGGAGAAGGTGGACTATTGCAAGGAAATGATGGCCAAGGCAGAGGCCAAGGGCGTAAAGCTGCTTTCTGCCTGTAGACACCACCATCGCCGCCTCCTTCCCCAACCCCATTGATGCCCCCATTGATGTGGAGACTGTAGCCTCCGATGCCATTCCCCCAGGACCAGATGGGTCTGGACATCGGCCCAAAGACCATGGAGCTCTACGCAAATGCGGTGAAAGCTGCCAAGACTGTGGTGTGGAACGGCCCCATGGGTGTGTTTGAGAATCCCATTTTGGCCAAGGGCACCATCGCTGTGGCCCAGGCTTTGGCTGATTCCCAGGCTGTGACCATTGTGGGCGGTGGTGACAGCGCGGCTGCCTGCGAGCAGCTGGGCTTTGCAGGCAAGATTACCCATATTTCCACCGGCGGCGGCGCCTCTCTGGAGTTCCTGGAGGGCAAGGTCTTGCCCGGTATTGCCTGCCTGCAGGACAAATAACTCTGTAACCAATTGGCAGCGAGGGCGCCTGCCGCTCCCTCGCTGCTTTCTGCGCACATTCTTGCACATAGATAAATTTGGAGGCTCAAGAAAATGAACAGAAAGTACCGCAAGACTATCATCGCCGGCAACTGGAAAATGAATAAGACCCCCAGCGAAACCAAAGGAATTCATGACGGCCTTTAAATCCATCCTGCCTAAGGGCCGCTGGTGCGACGTGGTGTTCTGCGTCCCCGCTGTTTGCATTCCCGCTGCCGTCCGCGCCATGCGGGAGACCCGGTGGGCATTGGCGGCGAGAACGTGAACGCCAATGCTTCCGGCGCCTACACCGGCGAGATTGCTGCCAATATGCTGGTGGATGCCGGCTGCAAAGTATGTGATCATCGGTCACTCCGAGCGCCGGGCTATGGGTGAGACGGATGCCGATGTGAACGACAAGGTCCTGGCTGCCCTGGAAGCGGGTTTGATCCCCATCGTGTGCTGTGGCGAGTCTCTGGAGCAGCAGGGAGACCGGCATTACCGAGGAGTGGATCACCATGCAGATCAAGTCCGCTCTGCGGAATGTGCCGGAAGAGAAGATCCGCAAGGTCATCATTGCTTACGAGCCCATCTGGGCCATTGGCACTGGCCGCACTGCTACCCCGAGCAGGCTGAGGAGGGTCTGTGAGAGCATCCGCACCGTCATCCGGAAGCTGTACAGCTCCAAAAACGCCCGGGCCATCTCCATCCTGTATGGTGGCTCCATGAATGATAAAAACGCGTTTGAACTTCTGGCCCAGCCCGACATCGACGGTGGCCTCATCGGCGGTGCCTCTCTGGTTCCCGAGAAGTTTGTGAAGATCATCGAGGCGGCCAATCAGCCTACGCTGTAGGGCGTCTTTCAGAATTTCATTCGGGCTTTGCAACCGGGTTCCAGGGCTGGAACCCGGTTTTTGCCAGCTGTGTGTTGCCATATTGAGGAATGGCATTTGATTACCACCCGCCGCTGTTTCAGGATATGGGAAGCTGCTCCCCAATTGGCGGCCGATAACGCCGAGCAGCGGGAAAAGCGCCGAAAAACTCTGAAGAAGCGGGTAAGCAGATCTGATCGGTGTCCGACGGCCTCTCCTTCGGGATTCAGACTGGGCCAGAAAGGTGATGGAATGGGAGTGGGAAGATGTTCACGGATAAAAGACAGTTTTATTGGAATAAAAAGCTGCGTGGATGATGTAGAACGAGAATGGGAAAGTACCGGGGGAATATGCCGCTGATGGTAGGAGAAAAACTTATGAAAGAAATTTTTGACCCCCAAAAAGCAATAGAAGATACAGCGCTTGCATTTCCAATCTGTGAATACTGCTTTGGAGATACGGCACAGCTCCCCTTTCCGATAAGGTGTGGTTTATCTGTGAGACGGACTGTGAACGGTATGGCCATTCCTGGGCCTGCCCGCCGTATTGCGTCGATATTCAGGAAAAAATAGCGGCGTGCAAGAACTACCGGAATTTTTTCTTTTTCCACGGTTACAGAGGTTGAAAACGCATGGGACAAAAATGCCTGTCTCAAAGGCGAAACTGGTCCATGAAGAAATTACGAGAAAGATGCAGATAAATTGAAAGAAAAATTATCAGATTTTTATGTATTGTCTACAGGCTGCACGACCTGCGAAGTCTGCGCTTGCCCGGACGAGCCCTGCCGACATCCCGAACAACGGCTATCCTCTATGGAAAGCCACGGAATCGTAATTTTACAGTTAGCCAGTGAAATGGGCCTAAGCTACAGTTTCGGAAGCGACACGGTTGTATATTTTAGTATGATTTTATTTTAAAATATAAGTTTTTGAACAATGTAATTGTGATATGTAAAATTGCTTGCGATCTGGTAAGAACCAGGTGCTGTATTTTTGGGGCTGCCTCTCTGCGCTGGTGAGACAGCCCCTTCTACAGTCGCCAGTTGAGAAATAAAAAAAGATGGGCGCGTCGCAAAATATGGCAAGGTGATGCAATAGTGCAAGATCAAAAACAAATTTGCCCATAACGCTTGACGCTATCCATTCTAACCGCCCAAGCAAAAAAATTTCTGGCTGGGAACCGCAGGTTTTTTTCGGTTCCCAGCCAGATTTCTCAAATTGCGGATGGCATCGGACGGCAGCCCTGTGATCCAGCCGTTGCACTGCGGCATGATTCGATCACCTGGGCTTTTTCTCTTTACACAACCATGCGGTACAGCATTGTAGCCGCCATAGCCCGGGAGGCCGTGCCGTTGGGGGCCAGGGTGTTCGCATCCACGCCCCGGATGAGGCCGGTGTCCACAGCCCAAAGCATCGCCTCTTTGGCATAGGGCTTCACGGAATCCCCATCCCGATATTCAGCCAGGCTGGCTCCTGAGAAATGGTCATATCGCAGCCGGCGAGATTTGCGTACCGCCAGTAGAAGGTCACTAGCTCCTGCCGGGTGACCGGCTGATTTGGGCGGAAGGTACCATCAGGATAGCCCGTTGCAATCCCTTGCTCTCTGCCGCCCAGGCCACTGCCTGGGAGAAATAACGGTTTTCTGCAACATCTGTGTAGGGGCTTCCTCCTGTCACTTCCGGGGAGCTGGCCATCCGGTAGAGGATGGTCATGACCATGCCTCGGGTGATGTTTTCATTGGGGGCAAAGCGGTTTTCTGTGATACCGTTCATGATCTCATACTCTACCACATAGTCCAAACCTTCATGATACCATCTGGATGTGTCCACATCGACAAATTTGGCGCAAGGGCAGCTGCTCCCCGTCACAGGGCGGGACTGTGATCTGGAAGGTGTAGGTGATGTGCTTTCCCCATCGGCGCTCTGGTTGGTCACGGTAACCGTGTTCTGCCCCCAGGAGCCAGGGGACCTCTCCATGATAGCCCTCAATGGGTGTACCATTGACCAAAATCACATTCCGGAGCTTGCTGGTGTCATGGTGAAGTCAAATACCAGGTGTTGGGTGCAGCGGTCACATGGTACTGGGTCACCTGCCAGTCAAGTCAATCTCCAGATTGCTGGTAAACGAGACGACTCCTGTGGACTACTTCATTCATTCGCCACAGCTGTGTGCCATAGAAGGGGTTGGCGGTACCAATGCAAAGTCCGCGATCTGTCTCTGCAAAGACCCGGAGGCCATGGTTGTAGGGGTCCCCAGGCCGTCTGTGGTGATGGTCTCAAAGTGTTCTCCGTCCTCGGTGACATAGCAGTCAAAGCCCCCGAACCGAGTCCTTCAGGTAGTAGGCGCAGGTGAGAATTCCCTGCCGTATCCAAAGCTCCTGCACAGACAGAGCGGCAGGCTCCAAGCCGTAGGGGCTCGTGCCATCCCCGTCAGGCAGTCCGCCAGCTGGGCATTGGTGTAGGCGTCGAAGAGCTGGGTCAGACGCTCCATCCGAGGGGGTCTTCCTGGTTTGCAGACAGGCATTGGTCCATCCTTGCTCCTTCTGCTGGGCTTCAGGAGCGTGCGAATGAAGGCCAGCAGGCTCTCCACTCCTCCTGGTCATGTTGTTGATATCACCATTGGAGAACTTGGCCAATGGGCTCAGGAGGCTGCTGGTATCAAAAGGTTCCTACATAGAGCTTCCGTCGTACTCAGTCATTCTCCAGATATACTGATTTTCCCCGGTGACCAAAGCAGAGCCAATACCAGAATGCCACCTTCCGGGGAACATAGGCGTGGGATCTCCACCACCAGCTCAATATTCTC
>VOFB01000039.1_pt1 | contig 30000 bp, 30 predicted proteins | sample 5384141 | NCBI WGS metagenome assembly VOFB01 (sample SAMN12384721, study PRJNA508395) | human gut metagenome | isolation source: healthy gut A | host: Homo sapiens | reverse complement strand
ACATTGCAGAGCTTGTCCGCGGTAAGACAGGTCGTGTATACGGTTCTCTTATCTCTCTGTTGACTACGATGAAGGGACTGTCTTTGGCCTACAACAAAGATATGCAGGAAGATAAGGAATTTGTCTTTGATGCCATTGATACCACGAAAGGATGTATCGTATTATTTAATGGTATGCTAGACACGATCACCTTCCGCAAAGACCGTATGCGTGCAAGCGCTGAGGGTGGATTTACAAATGCAACTGATGCTGCGGATTATCTTGTAAATCACGGTGTTCCTTTCCGCGATGCTCACGGCATTGTCGGACAGCTCGTTTTGTACTGCATTGACAAGAATATTTCACTGGGTCAGATGTCTTTGGAAGAGTATAAGGCGATCAGCCCGGTATTCGAAGAAGATATTTATGATGCGATCAGCATGGAAACCTGTGTTGCTAAGCGTAATACGATCGGTGCTCCGGGACCACAGGCTATGAAAGAAGTGATCGCCAAATATGAAGCTTATCTCGCTGAAGAATAAATTGTACAGGGTGGAAATTTTCTAGGAACAAAAAAGCAAAGCCAGCGCTGGCTTTGCTTTTTTTATTTCCTGATACATTACTGTCATGTAAGCCTAACCGGCTAAAACATTTTCTTTTTTTTAATAAGAACATTGCAATCATACAAATAAACACGATGAGCAGACAGATAATGGAAAAACCATGCGGCGTATCTGCTAACGGCATCCACTTACTGGAAACATTCATACCGTAAATTCCTGAGATCAGAGTCGGAATACCCATAACCAGTGTTACAATCGTCAGTATTTTCATGACATTATTCAAACGATTATCAAGCACAGAGGACATCAGCTCACGCGTTCCGTTGATAATATCTCTATATATCGTTGTCATTTCGATCGCCTGCCGGTTCTCGACAATGACATCATCTAACAGATCCGTGTCATCCGGATACTGTTCCAATCGCTTATAACGTGTCAAGCGATCTAAGACAACACCATTTGCACGCAAAGATGTCGCAAAAGTAGACCAATGTTGATTCTAATGCATGCAGATCGATCAGATCTACGTCTTCGGTATCATCATCAATGCGTTCCTCAATCTCAGTTCGTTTCTTATCAATGACACGAAGATCATTCTGATATAACGCAGCCACACGGAACAGGATCTGATACACAAAACGCATTTTCTTCTTGGTACTGAATTCTTTCACGCGACCATTGACAAACGCTTGCAGCACCGGAGTTTCCTCTGTACAAATGGTGATGATAATATCCTGCGTCAAGATAATACCCAGTGGGATTGTCGTATATGCTTCTTTATCATGACGAATCTCAATTGTTGGAATATCCACCAGAATTAACGTATATCCATCCTCCAATTCCACACGAGAACTTTCTTCCTCATCCAAAGCAGCCAACAGATCTTGAATATCAATTTGCAGTCTTTTGGCGATCAACTCACCCTCTGCTACTGTTGGATTGACCATATCAATCCAGCCTCCAACAATTCCACCCTCCTCATGAATTTTACGGTCATCTGTTCGATAAAACTTGATCATTATCGTCACCTCTTATTTCTGCTAATTTCTTATCCTATGGAGATGTTTTGTTCCTGTAACAATGTTTTGATCCTCTCCAACATATCATAATAAACATCCCAGTATTTTGATGTTTCCACCCAGCATTTCGCATTCATACGCAGTTTCACAGGGCTTAATCTGGTCACAACAACTCTCATTGGCTCTTTTCACCAAAATGTCACTCCTGTGTTTCATCTCTTTGAGTAAAATGTCTCGGATCAATGCAACATCTGCATCATAACTGACAGAGAACTCCAAAACAAGCAAACGCCTATCCTGCTTCGTTGTATTGGTAATATCCGAATTAGAAATCGTTCCATTCGGTATCACGATCACCCGATTATCCGTTGTCGTCAATCGCGTGTAAAAATATCAATACTCTGTACGGTTCCCTCCGATTGTGGCGTAATAATATAATCTCCAACCTGAAACGGCTTGAGAAGTAAGATCAAAACCCCACCCGCCAAATTGGCCAAACTGCCCTGAAGAGCAAGGCCGATCGCCAATCCTGCCGATCCGACCATAGCCACAATAGAACTGGTTCCTACACCAAGTATACCTGCAACCACAAAGATCAATAGCACATTATAGATAACGCCGGCTAATGACATCACAAACTTGCGGACACTAACCTCTACATTGCGCCGCTCCATCCAGCGATCCGTAAAACGAAGTAACAGCTTCACCATTTTACGGCCGATCACAAACACGATCAAAGCGATCAGCAACGTCTGACCGAAGCGAAGCAGCGGCTCTCGCTGATCTAATAAATACTGTAATAAAAAGCTGGTCTTTTTTTCATTGGAAACAGAGTCATCCCCCATTACCTTGGTCAGCTCTTTGACGGTTGTATTATCCTGCACTGCAAGCATTGCATTTTGCAGTTCCATCATGCCTATTCCCATTTTACCATACAACATCATTTATTTCCTCTTTTTTACTGTTTTTCCTGTTCTAGCGCTTCCACGTTTCGACGGAACGGTCGCTGTCATCGTGTCGGTCGGCACACAGCGATATACGCTCATTCCTAACGGCGGCACGGAAATCGTCAGCGAATACTCCCTGCCATCCCAAGGTATCTTCTTCGCACTCTTTTGCCTTGCGTTAATGCAACCTGTTCCACCAAAGGAAATTTGATCGCTATTAAAAATTTCCTTATATTTTCCGGCAACAGGCACTCCAATCTTAAAATTCTCATACGTAACCGGAGTGAAATTACACACCACCAGAAGCCGCTCCTCTTTCTTCGCATCATACCGCATAAAGGTAATAATACTGTGATCGGCATCCATACTGCTAAGCCATTCAAAACCCTCTGCATCAAAATCTGTCTCGTACCAAGCCGGATGCTCTTGATAAAACGTATTCAATGCCTTTACATATTGCTGCAATGCCCTGGATCCGGCTCCTCTGCCTGCTTCCAAGGCAATTCCTGCTTCTCATTCCATTCGTTCTCCTGTGCAAACTCCTGCCCCATAAAGAGCAGCTTTTTGCCGGGATGTGCCATCATAAAACCGTATGCCACACGAAGATTCGCATATTTTTCTTCCGGCTCACCAGGCATTTTTGCAAACATAGAACCTTTCAGATGCACCACTTCATCGTGCGAGAATACAAGCACAAACTTTTCGCTGTATGCATAGATCATACTAAACGTAAGCATGCCGTGTCGGCCCTTGCGAAACAGCGGGTCCGTCTGCATATACGTTGTAAAATCATTCATCCAGCCCATATTCCATTTCAGATCAAAACCTAAACCGTCAACTGTCGAAGGCTCTGTCACTTTCGGCCATGCCGTCGATTCCTCTGCGATCAGTAATGCACCTTTGTTTCTCTCATGCATCACATCGCTTAAATCCCTCAAAAAGGCTATTGCCTCAAGATTCTCATTGCCGCCGTACATATTAGCAACCCATTCCCCGTCCTGTTTGCCATAGTCCAGATACAACATTGATGCTACAGCGTCCATACGGATTCCATCTGCATGATACTGCTCGATCCAAAACAATGCATTGGCCGTCAGGAAATTGGCAACTTCCGGTCTTCCATAATTGTAGATCAATGTCCCCCAATGTGGATGCTCTCCCTGTCTCGGATCCGCATGCTCATACAGACAAGTTCCATCAAACCTCGCCAATCCATTCTCGTCTTTTGGAAAATGTGCCGGTACCCAGTCGAGAATAACACCAATGTCGTTCTGGTGCATCGTATCCATAAAATACATAAAATCCTGCGGCGAACCATGTCTGGAAGTCGGTGCATAATACGAAGTCACCTGATAACCCCAAGACTCGTCTAATGGATGCTCCATGACCGGCAGTAACTCCACATGTGTATATCCCATTTTCTGAACATACTGCACAAGCTGTCGTGCCAGCTCCCGGTAATTGACAAATCCATCTTCTGTTCCCTGCTGCCTTTTCCAAGATCCCAAATGAACTTCATAGATATTCATAGGCTCCTTGGTGTAATCCCTTTTAGAACGCTTTGCAAGCCATTTATCATCGTTCCAGCGGTACTCCTGCAGATTCGTCACAATGCTGGCATTAGCCGGCCTCTTTTCACAGGCAAACCCATATGGATCTGTCTTCATCGTCACTTTCTGCGGTGCTGATTTAATCTCATATTTATATAATTCACCCGGTCCGATCCCCGGAATAAAAAGCGAAAATACACCGGAATCTCCCTGACGCATCATAGGATGTCTTCTGCCATCCCAGCCGTTAAAATCCCCAACAACACTGACACGCATTGCATTCGGTGCCCACACCGCAAGGTGTGTTCCATATAACAGTGCTGCATCGTCTTTCACGGCATCTTCCGTTACATCCCAAAGAATGTCTGTGTCATCCATACAGCCGCGTACTGCAGCCGGATGCGCACCCATATAACGATATATTTCCCGGTGAATCCCTTTTTCAAAACGCTCAATGTGATTCGCCCCGAATAAATCCTGATATAGATACGGATCCTCTAACTCCACTTTAGAACCATCTTCATAGGAAGCAATGATCGTATATTCTGTGATTGTCTTTCCCGGCAAAAGAACTGCAAACATGCCTGCATCGTCTGACTGATCCATTGTATAATTTCTACCTGTACTTTTAAGACGAAGCTTTGCCTTAACTGCTCCCGGCACAAATACCTGCACTAAAATACCGCCCTTTACCTTCTGCGGTCCAAGTACACGCTGAGGATGATCCTCTTCCGAATAAACGATTGCTTCAATGGCTTCCCAATCCATCAAATCATATAGTCTCTGTTTCATGATTTGCTCCCCCCTCTTTTAAGTAGCTGTCAAACACCGGCTCCAACAATTTTGCCTGCATCCACATAATTGCTCCCGGCAAGATCAGTATGATCGGTGGAATATACACGATCAATATCATTCCCACAAGAAATGCCGCCTGCAGGATCAGCAAAGATGTTGTCTCTTTCCAGTGTTCCAATGCCATAAAAGCACTGTTAGCAACAATTTCTCCGATCGTATTTTCAAAACGTGCAGACATTGGGAATGCATACGCCATAACTACTAACACGATCATAAACAACATAACAAACACAACACCAAAAAACACACCGAGTGCTCCCATATCGTTATGCAGGATCACTATAAGCGAATATGTCAAAACAGCGATAATTATTTCAAACAATATTCCAAGCGGCAGTCCCTGTCTTGCATTGCGGGGAACCATTTTTAAAAACGTCCGCACAGCATGTCTCTCCCCGGGCAGAACCACCTTTACAACCGTATAATACAGTGCAATACAATTCATCCCAAACGTAATGATCGGAATACTGCACACACAAAATACAACACTTAATAATATAATATCCCACAGCTTTCCAAAAAACTGCATAAACGGTCCTTCAATAGAAAAAAATTCTTTCATATGCAAATCTCCATGGCTCTGTTCGAGCCGCAAACATTGATTTTAGGCCGGATCAAATGCGGTGCATCAACAATCCGCTGCGAAGCTTTGGCTCGAACCAAGTCGACTTCGGCGGCATAAGCAGCCCCGCGTCAGCCACAGCAAACAGCTCTCCGATCGAAGTCGGATACATCGCAAATGCGACCGTCATGTCCGTCTGCACACGACGTTCCAATTCCTCCAAGCCTCGGATTCCTCCAATGAAATCAATACGCTCATCTGTCCTTGGATCCTCGATACCAAGCACCGGTTTTAACAGATATTCCTGTAGCAATGACACATCCAATGCGGCAACCGGATCCGTGATAGCAAGCAGTTCCTGCTTTGCCTGCAGCAAATACCAGCGATTTTCCAAATACATGGTGATCTGTCCCTTTGCCTGCGGATGCTTCGCACCATCCAAGACAGTAACATCAAAGCACTCTTCCACAGCCTTCAAAAATGCTTCTTTCGTAAGTCCATGCAAATCTTTCACACAGCGGTTATAATCCATGATCATTAACTGATCGTCCGGAAATAGTACGGAAAGGAAATAATTAAACTCTTCTGTTCCATCATAATCCGGATGTTCTTTACGGCGTTTCAAGCCGACTTTGACTGCGGATGCTGCACGATGATGCCCATCTGCAATATAAATCTCCTGTATTCCGGCAAAAGCCTCCTGTAATGTGGTAACCGCTTCTTCTGTCACTTTCCACATACGGTGCGCAATACCATCCACTGCCACAAAATCATACAACGGTTCCTGCGTTTCCATGATCTTAGACACCAATTGGTTGATCGTTGCCTGGGAACGATATGCCAAAAAGATCGGTCCGGTCTGTGCAGACAAAGTGTCTACATGCCGAATACGATCCCGTTCCTTCTCTTCTCTTGTATTTTCATGCTTCTTGATCGTGCCATCCAGATAATCGTCTACACTGGCACACGCTGCGATACCCGTCTGAGTGCGTCCATTCATCTCCAACTGATAAATATAGTAAGCACTTTGCTTATCCTCTACAAAAATCCCCTGAGAGATACGTTCCTCAAACAGTTCCTTTGCCTTGGCATACACCTCGGGTGCATATACGGATACACTATCCTCAAATTGTGTCTCTGCGCGGTCTATCGCCAAAAGGATAACGGTTCTCTCTCCACTTCCTTCTTCGCTTCTGCACGATTATATACATCATATGGCAATGCGGCTACTTTATCAGCATATTCTACTGCCGGGCGCACTGCACAAAACGGTCTGATTACTGCCATCTTCTCTCGTCCTTTCTCTATTTCCTCGGGGGCACATATATAAATCACCTTTATAATTATACCATGACTGAGATTGTGGCACAATGATTTTTCTGCTATAATAAAGGTTCAATAGCGAATTTACGGGGAGGTGTTCTATACAATGCGAACATTAAAAGCGATTATTTTTGATATGGACGGTGTCATTATCGACAGCGAACCACAGCATGGCAGAGCAGCACTGAAAGTACTGCACAAATATGGTGCAGATGTCGACATGTCCTATCATGAACAGTTTATTGGCAGTTCCACTGCAAATATGGCACAAAAAGTTATCTCAGACTTTTCTCTTTCTTTATCTCCGGAAGAGCTTTTGGCGGAATTAAATCAAGCCAAACGCGAAATCCACAAAGAAGAGGGGTATCCTTCCCTGCCCGGCATCTGCGAGCTGATCCCGAAGCTTGCTGCCAGTGGCTGGAAGTTAGCGATTGCCTCCTCCTCTAATCCTGCTGAGATCAACGCTGTTGTCAGTTCATTAGGCATCCGCAAATATTTTGATCAGCTCGTTTCCAGTTCAAATGTTGCCCATCCAAAGCCTGCTCCCGACACATTTCAACTAGCACTTAAAAAGCTTGGCGTATCTGCAGAGGAAGCCATTGTCGTTGAAGACTCCTCTTATGGTGTCGAAGCGGCGATCGCCGCCGGAATTGCCTGCGTCGGATACGACAATCCACATTCCGGCAAGCAGGATCTATCACGTGCCGATGTTTTGTTGGAAAGTTTTGAAGGACTTACTCCTTCGTTTTTCCTGCATGTTTGGCAGCGCAAACAAAAAATACCGGTAACCATTGCAAATACAAGGCGTCTGATCATTCGCGAACTGACCGTTGCGGATATTCCGGCTTTATATCTGATTTATAAGGATCCCGAGGTTGCCAAATTCATTGATGACATCGACGATTATAAAGAAATGGAGATGGCAAAACAGGCTGCCTATATCCGTAATGTATACAATTTCTACGGCTACGGATTATGGGGCGTATTCAGTAAAACTTCCGGTGGGCTCATTGGACGTTGTGGAATTGAGAACCATGTTGTTGACGGACAGGATGAGATCATGTTGTCCTATTTGTTAGATAGTAATCATTGGGGCTACGGCTATGCGCTGGAATGTTGCCGTGCAGTATTTCAGTATGCCTATCAAGCTCTGGATATTGACAATATTGTTGCAGTCATTGATAAAGAAAATGTACGATCACTGCATACTGCAAAAAATCTTGGCATGAAACCGGAAAAAGATCTTATATACAAAAATCGCGATGCCGTTCTTTACCGCATCCATCTCACGGAGGAATCATCTCAAAAGGGCAAGAATCGCTAAAGCCATTCTTTGCGATGCGACGTCACACAACAGAACAAAGAGTCGCTTGCGACTCTTTCGCGCTCGAGCGGTGCTGTTTGCAGCTAACTTCTTCTCCGCGAGATGCGCATCCTCGCGGAACGTTCTTTGCTTTATAGGAAACGAGACGTTTCCTATAAAGAAACAAAAAAATGCACAGGAAGCATTCTGCTTTAGCATCCTGTGCGTTTTTTTTAATTCTATTACGACATTCCGATATCATATCGTGTTATGCCGTCTATTCTAACGTTTATTATCGTTTTTTTGCTCTTTGTATCATCTGTTTTAGAATTTGCATGATCATTTGTCTTGTCTTTTTCATTACCTGTCAGATCATCAACTGCATCTTCTGTACCATCTACAGCGTCATCTACAGCATCTTCTACACCATCTGTGGCATCTTTCACAGCATTTCCCGCACCATCTACAGCATCATCCACGGCATTTCCCGCATCATCTGCAGCATTATTGGTACTCTCTGGAAGTTCTGTCTCATTTGGCATATCCGTTGCACCATTACCGGAAGAAGGTGATGTAGCAGAATTATTTTTGGATTTATTACCGCATCCAACCATCAATGCTGCCGCCAAGACTGTAACCACCGCAAAACCTAACATTTTCTTTTTTCAAAGCATTCACCATACCTTTCTGAAATTTCGTATGACACGAAATAGAATCTATTGCATTCCTTAGTATGGAATATGCTTTGTATTTTTATTCGCTATATGCATCGACTTTTTCAAATTCTGCAACAATTTCAGCACTCGGTGCTTTTGTTGCAAGACTAACGATCACATTAACAAAAAGGCTCAAAATAAATCCAATTAACAGAGAATAAATACCAGTCGTCACTGCAAGCGTCTTGCCACCCATCAATGGGATATAGTCCCAGATAAGAACCGTCAATCCACCGGTAATAATTCCGACAACCGTTCCCGGCATATTAGCGCGTTTCCAAAATAATGCCAACACGATCGCCGGTCCAAAAGCCGATCCAAGACCAGCCCATGCATCGGATACCAGACCCATAATACTACTCTCCGGATCCCAAGCAATTACGATTGCGATCAATGCAACAACGATGACTGTGATTCGAGTCACTTTCATGATGCGTTTATCGTCTGCATCTTTACGGATAAAACTTTTGTAAATATCTTTTGATACCGAAGATGCACAAACCAACAGCTGTGAATCTGCCGTTGACATGATCGCCGCCAAAATGCCACATAAGAACAATCCACCAACAAATGGAATTCCTATATTTTGGGTGAATACGCGTTCAATCATTGTGATAAAGACACTCTCTGTCTGTCCGCCTGTCAGTACATTATCGACCAGATAAGCTCTTCCGACAATACCAATAAAGCAGGCAGCTACCAAAGATAAAAAAGCACCATGAAATTGCGATCACGCTGGATTTTTTCAACTCTTTCTCATCTTTTACCGCCATGAAACGTATCAGGATATGAGGCATTCCGCAATATCCTAATCCCCATGCAAGCTGCGATAAGATTTCCACAAATTTATATGGTCTGCCACCGTTCATGAACAGATTCATATATGCATCATAACCACCAGCTACCTGTGTGTGGTCAATGTTAGCTGCAAACTTGCCACTGACTAATGCAAAAGCAATGATTGGCACGGTCAGCAATCCGACTAACATCAGCATTCCCTGTACAAAGTCTGTCGTACATACGGCCAAAAATCCACCCATAAACGTATAAGTTAAAATAACTGCTGCACCGATGATCAGCGCGATATGATAGTCAATACCAAAGATCGTATGAAATAATTTACCTCCCGAAGCAAGGGCTGACGCTGTATATACTAAAAAGAAAATAATGATCACGACAGATGAGATGGAAAGCAGCACTTTCTTTTTGTCATGAAAACGATTCTCCAAAAATTCCGGCAGTGTCATAGAATTACCTGCTACGATCGTATAGCGGCGAAGTCTTTTAGAAATCAGCAGCCAGTTACAAACGGTTCCTAAAAATAACCCTATGGCGATCCAGGCCTGGCCGGTACCTAACGCATAAATCGAACCCGGCAGACCCATTAGCAGCCATCCGCTCATGTCAGACGCCTGCGCTGAGAGTGCTGCGACCCATGCATTTAAGCCTCTGCCTCCGAGGAAATAATCCTCTGAACTATTGGTGCGGCGCATACAGATTGCACCGATCACGATCATGAATAACAAATAGGCAGCAAACGCCACTAATATTGCAGCAATGCTGGAACTTGATACTGTTGTCATACAATTACCATACCTTTCTTATCTTTTTCCTGTATCCCTATAGAGATTACTCCTCTGTTGTCCCACGGTCTTTGGCATCAACAAACGGTCTGTGATGTCCAACATATTTGTATGCCGGACGAATGATCTTACCTCGATTTACAAGTTCTTCCAGACGATGCGCACTCCATCCTGCAATACGAGAAATTGCAAAGATCGGTGTAAATAACTCCTCCGGAATACCAAGCATTGTATAAATAAAGCCTGAATAGAAGTCCACATTTGCGCAGATTGGTTTGACCACATGATTTCTATGAGATAGCAACTGCGTTCCAATGCGTTCTACTCTATCATAAAGACTGTACTCTTTGAGCATTCCTTTACTTTCGGCTAATTTCTGTGCATAATCCTTCAGGATCACCTCTCGCGGATCGGACAACGTGTAAACCGCATGCCCCATACCATAGATCAGACCGGAATGATCAAAAGCATCTCCACGAAGTACTGCCTGCAAATATTCCTGAATCTGATCGTCATCTTCCAGATCCGTAACATGCTCATGAAGATCTGCAAACATCTGCTGCACTTTCAAATTAGCTCCACCATGACGCGGTCCTTTCAAAGATGCAATGGATGCTGCGACTGCCGAATAGGTATCTGTACCCGAAGACGTTACTACGTGATTGGTAAATGTCGAGTTATTACCACCACCATGCTCTGCATGAAGCACAAGAGCAGCATCGAGTACACGTGCTTCTAATGGAGTATACTTTCCATTTGGACGTAACATCTGCAAAATGTTTTCTGCCGTCGAAAGCTCCGGTTTAGCAGGCTTGATCACCAAACTGTCAAAGAAGTGAAAATGTCTGTATGCATGGTAATTGTAAACTGCGATCAATGGCAGTTTCGCAATTAACTGCAATGACTGACGAAGTACGTTGGATACCGAAATATCATCCGGATTAGCATCGTAAGAGTACAAAGTCAAGACACTTTTTTGCAATCCGTTCATCAGATTTGCACTTGGCGCCTTCATAATAACATCACGCACAAATTGTCCGGACAGTTCTTGCAAGCCCGCAATGATCCCATGGAAAACTTCCAATTGCTCTTTATTAGGCAGATAACCGAACAATAGCAAATATGTTGTTTCCTCAAAGGCAAATCGTTTATCAATGCCATCTCCAACTAAATTTTTGACATCATACCCCTGATAGTACAGCATACCATCAGCCGGCTCCTTGACACCATCTACAACACGGTATCCTGTTACATCTGAAATTTCAGTCAATCCGGTCAGTACACCTTTTCCATTGCTGTCACGCAATCCCCGCTTTACATCATATTCCTGACATAAGTTTAGGTCGATCGCTCCTGATTTCATACAACTTACAACAAGTTCATTAAATTTTGCATCTAATGCATCATCTATCGACATCATTGAATTTGTTTTCATTTGCTAGTACCTCCCTCTATAATTCCCTCCGAGCACTCAGCTATCCTATGTATATCCAACCAAACAGAGGGTCGTGTCATCGTACCCGTGCATACGTGTATACACAAAAAAGTAATAGAGTCATCTATTAACGACAACTCTATTACTATACCTTATTTTACGCTATTCCGTCAAGTTTGTACCTATTATACTGCCATTTCCTGCCGCATAACACGCTCAGCAGGAGTTACAGATCGTGTGTCTTTCACATTCGGATCGATCAGCAAGCCTCACGCATACGATACTCTAAACGCAGTTTATCCGTCAAAAGTGCCATAAATTCTGAGTTGGTCGGTTTGCCGCGATTTGCAGAGATCGTATTTCCAAACACGTGCTCTAATGTCTCCATATTCCCTCTGCGCCATGCAACTTCTATCGCATGACGGATCGTCCGTTCTACACTACTGGAAGAAGTATGATATTTTTTTGCAATGGTTGGATACAAAAATTTTGTAATATAGTGCAACATATTTTGATCTGCAAAAGACATCATAATGCCTTCACGAATATATTGGTAACCCTTGATATGTGCCGGCATTCCGATCTCCAGCAATATATTCGTAATGTCAATCTCCAGATTGCCGGTGTATTTATCCGACGGATCTTTGATCAAATGTTCTGTAGGTTTCACAACCTGTCTTATCGTTTTCTTTGAATCTTCCTTCACAGTATCCGTATACTCCGGCGCGGATACAAGCTGCTTTTCTTCGCTGTTATGTACTGCAGCTTGTCCCTCTTCCCCTTCGCCTACACTGGCTGCGATCTGTCTGATCCGTTTGATCAACATCGTTGCTGATAACGGTTTCATCATATAATAGTTTGCTCCCTGTGCTAATGCCTGTTCGATCAATCCCTCGCGTCGAAGTGCCGTGGCAATGATAAACAAAGGCTTGTACTCTGTAAATTCTCTGCATTCTTCTAATATTTCCAAACCGTCTACTCCCGGTAAGATCATATCCATGACTACAACATCCGGCTTTAACTTTTTAATGTTTTCCAGCGCTTTTTTTCCGTCTCCTGTTTCGTACACTACTTGGATTCCCTGTTCATTTAATAATCGTTTTTGCTTTCTCTGTCCTGTACGTTGTTGTCTGCCAGTATAACACGGATATCATCTTTCATTTTGTCCTCCTAGTCCCTATCAATTGTTTAGAATCGACATCCCATTGCTTTTTTTCAGTTTCCATGTCTAATTATAGAACCTGAATTAGCATTACTATGGATTTCAAATGGAATTGAAATGGAATTAGAGGGTTTTTTTGAAAAAAAATGTATATTTAACGCAAACTTCCCATACCGGAAGTTATTCCAAAACCACATATTGCTTATTATGTCGATAAAATAATAGCTATTTTGCAGCCGATAACATAAATTATCCTGCTATCAAAAAAACTAAGACAATTGCCGAAGAACGCAGAGTTTTTAGTTGATTTCTTATTTTGTTAAGTCTCTGATGAATACATGCCTGAAGGATTGTCTGAGATGTCCCGGTTTAGCAGGTATCATCCATTTTTGGACGGGACGCTTTCGCTACGATGCGCTACGTCACGTTACTTAATGTCTCTGAAATACGAGACATAAGTAACGACGAGCGCAAAGTCCCTTTCAAAAATGGTGATTACCTTGCTTCCGGGACTTCGAGTTTCCGAAAGGCATGTAAATCAATCATCAGAGACAACAAAATTTAGAAATCACTATAAAACTAATTGCGGCAAGGCAATTTCTATAGTTTTTTGATGGCAGGACCCACTATATATCAGCTGCAAAATATAATTAAACCATCGACATAATAAGCAATATGTAGTTGTGTAGGATTTGAGGTATGGGAAGTTGGGATATTTAATTTTTTAAAAATCGGCTTAATGACGCCATTCGAGCTTCTGCCCAGCTATATTCCAGCATATAATCTCCCGCAAATGCGTCCTGCGCATCCTGTTCACGCTGTAATAGACGGTACAGATCACATTCCAGCAGATCCGTATTAAGACGTTTGATGCCTCTTCCTGACACGATAATATCCTCTACACCATACTGTTTTAATTCATTGATCAATGTTTTACCGATCTTACTGCATAAGCTCTGCGTTGCTTCATCGTTCGGACGGTTCTCCCACAATGTTCCAATGATCTGATCTGTCGTCACAGTACCTCCTTCTCGATCCACCAAAAGAGCCAACAGCTCTTTTGCTTTCGCACTGCGAAACATAACCGGACTCCCATCAATATACAGATCAAAATGTCCAAACGTTCTTGCAAAGATTCTTTTATTTCTCTGTAAAGCAAGTTCATTCGCCTTCTTGACGACAAAGGTGAGTTCTGCCGCATTTAATGGCTTCATCAAATAAAAGTCCGCTTCTACATCAATTGCATTGTCAACGTACTGCGCATTACCTGTTGTATAGATCAACACGATCTGAGGATTGAGCTCCTTTAACTTTTTACCCAATTCAACACCATCCATACAACCATGTATACATATATCTAAGAATGCCGCCTCGACGGCACGCTCCCGAACACACTGCAGTGCCTCCCCTGCATCAAGACACTCTCCGACAATCTCTACACGCTTGTCACGCTCTAAATAGTTACGCACTAATTTGATCGCCATGATCTCATCATCGACAATGATCGTTTTCATACCATCCCTACATTCCTTCCATCAAATTTTAATCAAGATCCATCGATCCGAGATGTTTAGGTATTCTGACCTTCCGCCTCTATCGGTAATGCAAATGTAACAACCATTTCATCACCTTCGATCTCCCAGCTAATATCTCCTTCTACCGAAAAGCTCCACCATATTCTCAATTTTTGACGTATCAGCTCACCTTCGTCCGCTTCCTTTTTGGATAACTCCTCATACGAGTTGCGAATGGTAAGAATATACTTATTTTGACAAACCCCACCAAGAATTTTAATTTGACGTCTTCTGGTCGACATACACTCATTGACAGCACGCGACGCATATAATGCAATCCCCATCGGCGGCACTTTCAGATCGCAGTCACCAACATCCCACAATACCGTCATCCCTTGAAACCGATAGTTTTCCATAGACAAATACGTTCGCATGAACTTTCTTTCCTCACGAAAAGATACTGTTTTATTGACGCGAAAACATTGAAACTGATAACGCAGGCAGTCCGCAAAACCATCCAGCAGCTCCGGCAGCAATACCTTCTCTAATATCGCAGCCCCTTTGATCGCATTTAACGTATTAAATAGAAAATGCTCCTGCAGTACGACAATTTGCTGCTTCAGATCTTCCTCATCGACCTCTGCCATTCCTTTGACATCAATAATCACACGTAAGGGTCCAGTTTTTCTCACTTTTTATTTGTCCTCCAAATCCTCAATATTCCTTGATATCGTAAGCAATATATGATCCGACAGCATCTTTGGATGTGCGAAGTGTGAGTAAATTTATACGCCCAACACGCTATGGATCATCTCTAACAACGCTGCATAATTTACCGGTTTGTCAACATATCCATTCATCTCACATTCAGTTGCTTTCATTTTCGCTGAGGGAAGTAAATTAGCAGTAACAGCATATATTGGAATCTCTTTACTATCTTGCCTGTCTGCACTACGAATGAATTTTGCTATATCATAACCATCCATACCGTATAGATTCAGATCGATCAATATAAACTGATATGAAAACGGTTCACTATTCTGATAGCTTTCTAATGCTTTCTGTCCACTCACAAACGCATCTGTATGCAATCCAAAATCATTAAATATTGTCTGCATGACTTCCAGATTAATTTCATTGTCATCAATGATCATAACTCTTTCTCCATGGAACGAATCAATGTCAGCAAGACCATCCCAAGTCAATATATTCATGATCCTATTCCTCCTGATATCATCTATTTTACTCCTTCTCAAAAAATCCGTCAATCATGCCCTTTGTATGCTTTAAGCTGTTCTCATCAAATCATCCACAATAGATACGATACTTAACGCGACTCTGAAATCATACAAAACAAGAACCATTTTCCTCTTTATGATACTGCAGATAATACCCTTTTCCATATTTGGACACAATAAAAAGCCTTGTTCCATATAAACGTTTGCGCACCCGCTGCACAACACCATCCAATCTTCTCCGGCTGTGCACAGATACTTCGCTCCATAAATTCTCCACCAATTCATCCCGATATACCACAGCTCCCTCTGCCTGCAGCAACCGCTTCAACAATATACATTCCTCTCTCGACATATGAATAGGATACCCGTCTATCTGAACTTGTCCACCCTCGCTATCCACTATAACACGTTCCCATTCCGTCATCGGGACATCTGATACGACATTTTTCGACACCGCCCGTGCTATACGACAGGCTGCCAGATCAGTCGACTGCTCCGGGCAGACACATTCTGCCGCTCCGGCTCGCAAAAGCTGTTCTTCCAACCGATCATCTCTTTGCTGTAAAATCACGATAATTGGTACCTTCTGCCATTCCGCAAATTCTCGAAAAGCCTGCAGACATATACTGTCACCTGCATCTTTCGTTCTCCATCGATACGCCTCCGTCAACTCTCCTTCCTGTATCATAATGGCCGAGCACGGAGCCTGCACCTCCCATAACGTCTCTGCATGATCGATCATCTGAGTCTGCCATTCTTCCTGTCTCAATCGCTCCAACAATCTTGCGATCCACTCTTCCTCTAATGCGCAAACAATCATCTTTCTCTTTCTCATATTTTTCTCTCACCCACGATCTGTTTCTTATATTTTCGATAATTGACACTAGATGTTTCCATCTTCGTTCTTCACTCGCTGCTGTCTTCTACCTTACTTTTGGGAATTACATGATGGCCTTTCGGACGACTTCATAACCTTTTTCCCGTATCTGCTGTTCGAAAGACTTGATCGTCTCCTGCTGACGATGAATAGTGTGCTCATCATAAACGGCGTATGCACCGCGCAATGCCTCGTCAACAATATCAACAACAACAGCGTTAGCCCCCGCCTGCAGTGCCTTCTTCCGTCCATCGTGCATCGCCTGTTCCAAACTCGGATCTGCAATAAGAATACTTCCCCGAAACATCAATCTTGCAATTGCCATCAAGTATAATACCATATCCGCATTACCACCGCGTTCCCGTTCAAATGGCGTATGTTTTGCTGCCAAAAATGGTGCGATCTGTATCATCTGTGGCATAAACTGCTTCATAAACAGCAGATCTTCAGATACATTCTCTATCGTCTGATAAGGTGTTCCAACCAAAAATCCTGTTCCTGTATGATATCCCATCTCCTGCAGTTCCCACATTCCCTGCTTGCGCCGCAATAATGACATATTAGCAGAGTGCAGCCTCTTGAATTGTAATTCATTCGAGGCATCATGGCTAAGCATAGCTGCTCCGGCACCCTAAATGCATCCAATGTAAATATGCCGCTTTGGTATGATCCCCCACATTCAATATGATCGTACAGTCTGGGAAATGCTTATGTACCGCATCCACAATTTCTGCAAAATTTGCCTCCGAAAAATAAAAATCTGTCCCACTTTCCAGCAAAAAATTGCGAATTCCCTGCCTATAACCCTCGTGACAATACTGTAATATTTCTTTCATATTCATACGATACCGCTTCACAAAACGATTACTGCGTCTTAACCCACAGTAGTTGCAATCATTTTTGCAGTAATTAGAAAAAGGAAGTCTACCCCACAGATAGACTTCCTTATCAAATTGCTGTTTTCGAACCTCTTCTGCCTTTTGAAACAGATACTCGGTTGTCTCCGCATTGCGATATCGCAACAGTTCTGTAAATTCGTCTGCTGATAACGTTCCAAGCATCATCAGACGATCTACATGCTCCTGCATTATCTCGCCCATTATTTTCTCCATTTCCAGTGCCTCGCCAAATACAATACCACTTTATTCTAAGGAGCCACTACTCCTGTTCCGTATCCGCGATCTCAAATTGGCTGATAATGCCACAGATCGCCGTATTTAACTCCGGCTTTAACTCTTCCAGGGTGACCGGTTGCTTCTGTAGAATAACATTATAACAGGTTGCATTTACCAATTCAACAATCATAAAGATCATTAAATTCTGCTGTCGAAATTTGCGCCCGGACTGCTCTAGCAGCTCCTCGAAGATATCCATGCAGTTCCGATTGGACATACCGGCAATACGAATATTTGAAAAAAACACCCCAGCTTAAGTTTTTTAGAAATAAATCGTAATAATACAGGGCTCTCATTGAGCTGATCAACAATATGTGTTGCAAGTGCTACAATACACTCCTCTAAGCTGACCCAATTGGACTCATCATTCAATTTGAGTTCTTCATTAGCTCGGTCAAACAATGCACTTGCCTGTCTTGCGATCAACTGATCGCGAATGTCAAATTTATCTTTGAAATAAAGATAAAAAGTACCCTTCGCCATCTTTGCCCGTTTTACAATTTCAGAGATGGACGTATTTTGAATTCCTTTTTCTGTGAACAATTCAAATGCAGAGAGCAGAAGTGCTTCTTTCTTCTCTCGCTTTTTTTTTGATCGATCTTACTCATGCGTCCACCCCCTTAATATATTACTCATCTTTCTTAACTTCCTGTGTTGACAATACAAACTTTACACTTCCGTTCATGTCGTTGTCGATTCCGGAGAAACTCTGGTAATCCTCAGAAGCTTTCTGAATACCTTTTATACGGTCAATTGTTCCGTCCAGTCCATCTGTTACATCCGTGATCGTTGTTGCCAACTTATCAATGGCATCTTTCTTGAAGGTATTCATTCCGTCATTCAATTTATCAGAACCTTTATACAGCTTGGAAATACCACTTGATACCGTTCCTGTAGCCTTGTCAAGCTGCTTTGTGCCTGCAAATAAGGATTTGGTTCCTGCTGCCAATTGTTTGACACCCTTGCGCAATACAGAACTGTTCTTCGTTAATTTCTTGCTGTTCGTCGTGATCGTTGATGAATTCTTTACGATCGCAGCTGCACCACTCTTTAACTTCTTGTTGTTCGCTGTAAGTGTCTTGCCACCCTTTGAAAGCTTTGTAATATTGGTGCTGATCTGAGTAATTGCGTCACGGACAGTTTTCTCACCATCCAAAAGCTGTGTTGCACTTCCTCTAAGCTGTGCAGCATATCCGGACATCGTCTGTGCTGTTGTATCTAATGCTGCTGCACCGTTGTATAGGTTCTGCTCCTTGGATTTTGTGTCTGTAGCAGCCTTGATACTTGCAAGACCGGCTGCAAGATCTGCTTTGCCATCTTTATCATATTCGCCATCTGCTTTACCATTTGTGACGATATCTACGCTGCTCAATGCTGTGAGTGCTTCTTTGACCGCTGCTTTCTGCTCTGCTGTCAGGCTGTCATTAGCAAGAAGTGCTTTCAGCTCATTTTGCTGCTGCAATGCATTCTCTACCAGTCCATTCACCTGTTTCATGCCCGCCTGTAACTGCCCTACACCATCATCCACAGATTTCACACCGGCTTTTAATGCTGCAGTTCCATCGGTAAGCTGCTTCATGTTTTCCTCGGTCATCAGCTTGCTTACTGCACCAACGAAGGTCTGTACGCCATCACCGAATGTCTTGTACTGTTTCGGAAATGTCTTGGTTGATTTGTCCAGTGTATTTAATCCATCGGCAATCTGTTTTGCACCGTCGGCATAGGAATTTACACCCTGACCAAGTGACTTGGCACCTTTCACATAAGAGTTGACCCCCTTTAACAACTGATCGGTTCCTTTTGTATATGCATTGGTTCCTTTCTTCAAAGATTTAGCACCTTTGTTCAATGCCTTTGCTCCCTTATTGGCAGACTTAATCCCCTTCGCATACGTTGCAAAGTTCTTATTCAATGTATTTAATCCGTCTTTCAAAGACTTCGTGCCATCTACCAGCTGCTCGCCGGCATCTTTCATGTCATCGATCTTGTCATCCAATTTATCAAGATCGTCCACACGGTCAATATCGATATCCTTAAATAAGTCTGCCGTTGCTACCGTATAAGTCTGGCTCATAGAGAAATCTTTGACATCGGCTGTGATCTTAACAGAGTCCGTAATCTTGTCGTTTAACTCATCGGTATCGACATCCACATCATCTCCAAGATCAACATTTTTCAAGTCCAAGCTCTCAGACAGACCCGGCATACCATATGCGATCACGATGCTGTTTTCTCCTCAGATAATACCTTACCATTGTCAATATCAATATTGTCGAATTTATCGACCGGAAGGATCATACCGGTTGCCATCAAAAATGGTGTGTAAATATCTTTCTTCTCACCTGCTACCGTAACCTGTTTCTTAGAGGTGTTAGAATACTTGATCGTCATCTCTAACTTACCGCTCTTGCCAACGATATCTTTTGGAGATACTTCCTCACCATCCAGTTTGTACGTGATCTGCATACCAACCGGAAGCTCGCTTTTTTCTGCTGTTCCCTGATAATAAATGTCGCTTTTTGAAGTGTCCCATGTAAGGCTGTCACCACTCTGTGTAAACTTCTCATTACCCTTTGTATTTGTAATATCCTTCAATGTAGAACTATCTTTGACGCTATCTACCTGTCCGGAATTTTTGAGCCAGTCGGATACAATGACATCCGTCACACCACCGTTTGCATCCAAGGTTGCGTATACGGTTTCCTCTTTGCTAACGGTACTCTTTTTCTTCGATGAAGCAAAACTTGCTGTCTGCTCTACTACTTTATTGTTAGCAGCCATTGCCTGCACTTTGCTGTCGTATCGATACGTATGTGTCGCATATTCTATATTTCCGACAACCAGCCCGGCAACCAATAAACTACTGATTCCTGTCATTACTACACGTTTCTTTCCACTCATTTGTCGCATAATGCTCCTCCTTATTTGCTGTTTGCATTTTCCTGCATCTCGATATCATTCATTCCAAAATGTCTGATATCTGTTTCCATCATTTCTTCTCTGCATCTCTCTTTGCTACATTTGCCTTGATCATGTTCCAAGATGTGCGTTTGATCACACCATCAAAGATCCAAAGCATTGCCGGCAGAACACAGATAACAACGATCATACTGATGATTGCACCACGTGAAAGCAGTGTACAGATCGATCCGATCATATCTACCTGCGAATATACCGACACGCCAAAGGTTGCGGCAAAGAAGCACAATCCACTGGTAAGGATCGACTTGATCGATGTCTCATGCGCAATGCGGATTGCATCCTTCTTACTCTGTCCACGTTCTGTTCGCTCTTTATGATATCGACTTGTCATCAAAATCGCATAATCTACGGTCGCTCCAAGCTGAATCGTACCGATAACGATACTCGCCACAAACGGAAGCGACGTATTCGTATAAAACGGTACTGCCATATTACATGCAATCGCAAATTCGATGACCGAGATCAAGATCACCGGAATGGAAATCGACTTAAACGTGATCAAGATGATAACAAAGATCGCCAAGATGGAAATATTATTTACTGTCTTGAGATCGACATCCGTTACATCCTGCAAATCTTTCATCATTGGCGCCTCGCCGATCACCATACCATCATTTTGGTATTTTTTGACAATCTTGTCAATCTTTGCTAATTGAGAATTTACCTCATCAGTAGCAGAACTGTAATCAGAGCTTACAAATTCCAGTTCATAATTGTCTGTCTTGAGCATCTTCTTGATATCGTTCGGTATCATAGACTCCGGTACATTGGAACCTACTAACGAGTTCAAACCGATCACCCATTTCACACCGTCTACCTTTTCAATTTCCTTGCTCATCGCACTCTTTTCTTTAGCAGAAAGACCATCTTTCAGAAGGATCATATGCATGTTACTCATATTAAACTCCTTCTTTAATTTCTCATTCGCCTCATTACTTGGAATGTTCTTCGGCAAAGACTGATCAATATTATAGTAAATCTTGTAATTATTATTACCGTGTATTGCCGGTACTAACACGATCAGGAACAACAGCAATGCTACATAACGTCCCTTGACAATGCCATGTGATAGTTTATCCAAGGATGGGATCAGTGATCTGTGCGTCGTCTTCTCGATCGCTTTATCACAGGTAAGGATCATTGCCGGAAGAACTGTTACACAAGTTATAACACCAATTACAACACCCTTAGACATTACGATACCGATATTAGTGCCAAGCTTAAACGTCATAAAACAAAGTGCTACGAATCCTGCAACCGTTGTGATCGAACTTGCCGTGATCGATGTAAACGTATTGCTGATCGCATGTGCCATGGCGCGTTTCTTGTCGCCTTCATATCGTTCCTTGTTCGCTTCGTAACTCTCTAACAGGAAGATGGAATAATCCATCGTCACCGCCAACTGAAGCACCGCAGCTAACGCCTGCGTGATATAGGATATTTCTCCTAAGAAAACATTACTTCCTAAGTTAAATACGATTGCCATTCCTATATTCAACAAGAAGATCAATGGTGTCACAAAGGAAGTCATTGTCAAGAACAAGACTACCAGTGACAGCAAACCTGCAATCACGACGTAGATCGGCATTTCCTGCAATGCCAGGTTCTTAATATCAGTAACTACACCGGACATTCCGCTTGCATAAACATTCTTGCCTACGACTTTACGTATCTGCGTGATCGCATCCATCGTATCATCTGCTGATGTCGTATCGTCAAACAACGCGATCATCATCGTCGCTTTTCCGTTAAAGAATGCTTTTCGCAGATCTTCCGGAATCATTTCGGTCGGCACCGAAATATCCACTGCATCGTCATACCATAAGACATCTTTGACATGATCGATACTTTCTAATTGTTTCTCTAACTTTGCTGCATCTTTCATCGGCATATCTTCCACGACTACCATGGAAAACGCTCCCATACCGAACTCATCCACCAGAATATCCTGTCCCTTGATCGTCTCCAAGCGCTCCGGCAGATAACTAAGTACATCATAATTCACACGTGTACTGACATATCCGATCCCAGCCGGAATCAGCAGGATAAACGCAATAACAAGAATGATATTCTTGTGTTTTTGTGATCCACTTGCCAATGTTAATCATCCAATCCCTCCTAAATCTTAATGAACCAAGCTGTCAAAAGCATCTGGATACCATGACAATCCGGTCCTTATTGAGAATAAATATCAAAAATGACTGACAGTCATTTTTAACTCTTGCTGTATACTACTACAAAAATGACCAGTAGTCAATCTTTTTTTTTATTTTAAATTTATAAATATTTTAGATTTTAGAAGTAAGGTGGCAAAGCATCCTCGCGGAGCGTTTTTTACTTTATAGGAAACGAGAAGTTTCGTATAAAGTAAAAAGGGACAACGCATACACGCCATCCCCATTGTTACTACATTCTTCTATTAGTTGCCGACCAACATCATGGTCCCTTTTATTTAGCAAGCAGCATCATGATCTCGTTGCTGCGTGCTACAAATTCTGTCATTTCATCTGCTGCAAGCGGCTTATGCGCTAACATCGCCAGATCATACAACTGTTTGCAGAACATATCCACATTCTCGCCATCTTTGTGCTCCAAAATATACTGCACTAAAGCATTCGATGAATTGAGCACTAATGTCTCTCCTCCTCCGAGGCCACCCATGCCCATGTCCATGCCGCCCATGCTGTACATTTTCATCATATCCTGCATACGACGCATTTCTTCTGACAATGTGATCATTGAGGAGATCTTTTCATTCTTGAGTTTTGTACTTTTACTTCAAGCTGATCCTTACCCAATGCTCTTTTGAAGATTTCAGACAACGCATCCGTCTGCGCTTTTAATGTATCCTCGTCTTCCTCATCTTTCATCGTATCCGTCAGATCTGCATCAATACGCTGGAATTTCACCTTCAGATCTCCCTGTTCTAACTGTGAAATAAACGGCTGATCGATCGTATGTGTTAATACGACCGCATTCAATCCCTGCTCCTTGAACAGATTGACATACTGGCTCTGCTGCTGCAGATCTGTTGCGTAGTATACCGTTGTCGGTTCTTCTTCCTTGTCTGCATTATCAGCATCCGCACCATTCTCGGCATCTGCTGTTTCATCGCTCTTTGCTTCTGTACTCTCTGTCTCTTCTTTTGCAGGCTCGTTTTTCTTAGCCTCTTCGATATAATCCGGCAAGGTGATGTACTTACCGTCCAAATCCTTAAATATCAGATAATCCGTCATTTTTTCGCGGAATTTCTGATCTTTTAAGCAGCCATACTTGATAAATGGGCTGATATCATCCCAATATTTCTCATAATTCTCACGGTCTACTTTGAACATACCGGACAACTTATCGGCTACTTTCTTCGTAATATAATCCGAAATCTTCTTTACAAATCCGTCATTCTGCAATGCACTTCTGGATACATTAAGCGGCAGATCCGGACAATCGATCACACCTTTGAGAAGCATCAAAAACTCCGGGATCACTTCCTTAATATTATCTGCAATAAATACCTGATTGTTGTAAAGCTTGATAACACCCTCTAAATTATCATATTCTGTATTAACCTTCGGGAAGTACAAAATACCTTTGAGGTTAAATGGATAATCCATATTTAAATGAATCCAGAACAACGGCTCCTTGTAATCGTTAAATACCTTGCGGTAAAAGTCCTTGTACTCGTCATCGGTGCACTCATTTGGATGTTTCATCCAAAGTGGGTTCGTATCGCTAATAGAAACCGGACGTTTATTGATCTTTGCCTTTTTCTTTACGAGGGCTGACCTCGACCATCTCTTTCTCGCCATTTTCATTTTCGCGTTCTTCCGTCTTCGCTTCCTCTACAATCGTCTCTACAACAACATCATCTTCACGAACATCGGCTGCATCGATCGTTTCATATTCCTGCTCTGCATTTGCTTTAGAAAGGAAGATCTCAACCGGCATAAAGGAACAATATTTGTCCAAAATCTCTCTGACACGATACTCATTCGCAAACTCTAAGCTGTCCTCGGAAAGGTACAGGGTGATCGTTGTACCAACAGTATCTTTTGTGCCGTCTGACATTTCAAAATTGATACCGCCTTCCGATTCCCAGCGAACCGGTGTAGCATCCTTCTGCCAAGACAACGTGTCGATCGTAACTTTGTCAGATACCATAAACGCAGAATAAAATCCCAGTCCAAAGTGACCTATGATCTGCTCTTCGTTCGTTTTGTCCTTGTATTTCTCTAAGAAATCCGTTGCACCGGAAAAAGCAACCTGATTGATGTACTCGTCCACTTCATCTGCCGTCATACCAAGACCGGTATCTGTCAGAGAAATTGTCTTAGCATCCGGATCAACAACGACCTGTATTTGTGCCTTGTAATCCTCCGGCATATCATATTCGCCCATAATTTCTAACTTCTTCAACTTAGTAATGGCGTCGCAGCCATTGGAGACTAACTCACGAAGAAAAATGTCATGGTCAGAATACAACCATTTCTTAATGATTGGAAACATATTTTCAGATTCAATTGATAAGCTACCTGTTCTGCTCTGCATAATAATCCTCGTTTCTGCACACTTTCCTATAAAAACGAACCCTGTGTCAAGTGCGCCGAGACACTGATCCGCCGCATCACCGCCAGATGCGTCCGTCCTTGTTAGCACTCTACCCTTATGACTGCTAACAACATCTAAAAAATATATTAGTATCATTCTGCCAAAATGTCAAGAGCAAACATAACATTTTACGAATCTCATCCCCAAACTTCGCATACCCACTGTTATGTTCTAACCACATATTGCTTATTATGTCAAAAAGCTGCTATACATTTTGCAGTTCCCAGAGACTGAATTCTGCCATAAGGGATCTATAGAAATTGCCTTGCCGCATTTACGTTTTTAGTGATTTCTAGATTTTGTTGTCTCTGATGTATGATTTACATGCCTTACGGACAACTCGAGGTCCCGGAAGCAAGGTATTCATCATTTTTGAAAGGGACTTTGCGCTCGTCGTTACTTATGTCTCGTACTTCAGAGACATTAAGTAACGTGACGTAGCGCATCGTAGCGAAAGCGTCCCGTCCAAAAATGGATGATACCTTGCTAAACCGGGACTTCTCAGACAATCCTTCAGGCATGTATTCATCAGAGACTTAACAAAATAAGAAATCACATAAAAACTCTGCGTTCTGCGGCAATTTTCTTAGATCTCTTATGGCAGAACAATTAAGTTTATCGACTGCAAAACTGCTAATTTGCTGCTGACATAATAAGCAATATGTGGGTGAAAGACTGTTGAGGGTATGCGAAGTTTGCGTCATATACTAAAATTGGGGAGATCGCCCGGAATCGGTTTGGTCATCCATTCTTTTGCTGAGTATCCACTACATAGCAGAAGCCACAGTTTCATATACATTGCTACCGGCGATGCCATCGGTAATACGATCATTCCGTATTTTTCATAGACGTATGTGCTTTCGTAAACCATGTCCGCATCCATGCCGCATAAAAAATGGGGATTTTCCGGTTTGCCACCTCATAAAAGAATTTATCCGCTTCTGGTGTTTCACTGCATATCGTGCCGGCATGATACGTATGATGCAAAATTGCCTGTATTCCGTCAAAGTTCATCGGATAACGCATCCCCGGATGTGGGTAGATCAACCCGATCGGTGCATCCCAGTGATCCGGTGCCTGCAGGGAAGGTCTATCGGTAAGCCTCTCTGTATTGTTCCATGCATAGTACACTTTTCCGGCGACAAAACACTTGGTGCCTTTTTCATAATGACCGTATTCCATACCACCAACACTATACACTTCATCACTGTAAGGCTGATGTCCAATGATCGCTGTTCCTAAGTGAATCCTTGGGATCCCATCCCCATTCTGATACGAAACATATACACCTTTTTGCTTGCAGTCAAATGCTAAGAACTGCACAGCATATTGAAAATTATAAGCACCATTTGCTCTTGGATCTGTCAATACATAGTTGCTGGACACAAAACCATCGGAATGTCACAATCGCCAAACAGATATCCCATCGCAGCCGCTGAATATGCCAGCGTATCTGTGCCATGCATAATGATCACTCCATCCAGTCCCGTAAATACGGATGTTCCATCTTCTGCTTCCCCTTTGTTCCCTAGCGCCACCTTTGCACTGCCTGTATACTTCGCCTCACTAACCACTTCTCGGATGCTCTGAGCCAACTGTGCGATCGTTAATCCGGTACTATTTTCACTGAGAAGTGTATACGGATGATATACCTGATAGGTAATTTCTTCCACATGACCATCTCGTTCTACACAAGGCAACGTGTCTAACAGACCATCCGCTGCTCCGGTTTTCGTACCGATCACATCTCCGACTAACGTACTCCCGATCGTCCCTCCGGTAAATAATACAGCGATATTCATAACGCTCCTCCTTCCAAACATGAAAAGCCCATTTCCAAGGCAAAACATTAACCACCGTTCCGCCAAGGAAATGGACTATTAACATCATAAAATACTATTTCGCAACGATCGTTTCATTGCTGCATGTTATTTTGCTACAATATTAACGATACGCCCCGGCACATAAATCTCTTTGATAATGTTACCACTCAATTTATCACCCAAAGCTTCTTTTGCCTTAGCAAGCACATCGTCTTTCGGATCTTCTTTGCCAATAGAAATTGTTGCTTTGGTCTTACCGTTGATCTGAACAGCAATCTCCACAGTAGACTCTACGGTCTTCTCTTCGATATACTCCGGCCAAGACTGCTGGTACAATCTGCCCTGTCCCCCAACGATCTCCCAAAGTTCTTCGGTAATATGCGGTGCAACCGGATTGAGCAATGTAATAAGTGTCTTATATTCTGCCTTATTGATCGAATTCTTCTTATAGAAGTCATTGATCAATGCCATCATTGCCGCGATCGCTGTGTTAAACTTCAGATTCTCGAAATCACCGCTGACTTTCTTGATCGTCTGATGCATCTTGATCTCCATATCTGCGGAATACTCATCACCTTCTGTCAAGAGTGTCTGCAGCTTCCAAACTCTCTCTAAGAAACGGCGGCATCCTTTCACACCATCTTCAGACCAGGAAGCGCTCAAGTCAAACGCACCGATAAACATCTCATACGTACGCAGTGTATCTGCACCGTAATCACGTACAATATCATCCGGATTTACAACGTTTCCTCTGGACTTACTCATCTTCTCACCGTTTTCACCAAGGATCATGCCGTGAGACGTACGCTTCTGATATGGTTCCGGTGTCGGTACAACTTTCTGATCATACAGGAATTTGTGCCAGAAACGGAATACAGCAAATGCAGGGTCGTATGCTCCATACCACCATTGTACCAGTCAACCGGCAGCCAATATTTCAATGCTTCCGGACTGGCAAGTGCTTCTGTATTGTGTGGATCCGTATAACGCAGGAAATACCAGGATGATCCTGCCCACTGCGGCATCGTGTCTGTTTCACGCTTTGCCGGTCCACCACAACATGGGCATGTTGTATTTACCCAATCCGTCATTGCCGCAAGTGGCGACTCACCGTTGTCTGTTGGCATATAACTGTCTACCTCCGGAAGCAGCAGTGGAAGCTCACTCTCATCAAGTGGAACGTACCCACATTTCTCGCAGTGTACGATTGGGATAGGCTCTCCCCAATATCTCTGGCGGGAGAATACCCAGTCACGCAATTTATAGTTTACTTTACGGTTACCGATCTTATTCTCTGTCAGGAAATCTTTTACCTTTTCCTTCGCTTCTTCTACGCTTAATCCGGTCAGAAATCCTGAATTTACCATCTGTCCGGTTGCTACATCCGTAAATGCTGCTTCATTGATATCAACAGGACCTTCTTTGCCCTCTACTACCTGAATCATTGGAAGTCCGAACTTCTTCGCAAACTCCCAGTCACGGTCATCGTGTGCAGGCACTGCCATGATCGCACCGGTACCATAAGTCATCAATACATAATCAGAAATCCATATTGGGATCTCTGTATTGTTGATCGGATTAATTGCCTTGAAACCACCTAACACAACACCGGTCTTATCCTTAGCAAGCTCTGTACGCTCAAAGTCAGACTTCTTGGCTGCCATCTCGCGATACGTGGCAATGTCATCCCAGTTTGTGATCTCATCCTTGTATTTATCAATGATCGGATGCTCTGGAGATACTACCATATAAGTAGCACCAGATAACGTATCCGGTCTGGTCGTATAAACACGGAGTTTATCTTCTTTGCCGGCAATGCTAAAGTCAACCTCTGCACCTTCGGAACGTCCGATCCAGTTTCTCTGGGAAGTCTTAACGCGGTCAATGTAGTCCACGTGATTCAATCCCTCTAATAACTTATCAGCGTAATTTGTGATCTTAAGCATCCACTCACTCTTTACTTTACGGACAACCGGAGAACCACAGCGCTCACATACACCATTTACTACCTCTTCATTAGCGAGACCAACCTTACAGGAGGTACACCAGTTGATCGGCATTTCCTTCTTATAAGCAAGACCCTCTTTGAATAACTTTAAGAAGATCCACTGTGTCCATTTATAATATTCCGGATCTGTCGTATTGATCTCACGATCCCAATCGAAAGAATATCCCAAAAGAGTGTAACTGCTCCTTAAAACGAGCTACATTATTCTTTGTAACGATCTTCGGGTGAATCTTATTCTTAATTGCGTAGTTTTCTGTTGGAAGACCAAATGCATCCCATCCAAAGTACATTGTAGCCCTGCATACGACGTTTTCTTGCGACGATATCCAATGCCGTATATGGTCTTGGATGTCCTACGTGAAGTCCCTGTCCGGATGGATATGGGAACTCTACCAACGCATAAAACTTTGGTTTCGTATAATCGTTTGGTGTATGGAACGCTTTCTCATCATCCCATACCTTCTGCCATTTCTTTTCCACTGTGTGATGGTTGTACATTTCTGCCATAACTTCCTCCGTTCCTGTGCGTACTTTCTGCAAAGACTGTTCACAAACTGATCACTGCCGGCTTATGCCTAAAGTCTCACTGACAACCAAATCACTGCTGTCCGTACGCCCGACATATCTAATAATTCATAAAGGTACTGTGCAAAATTGCCACAGTACCTTTCATTGTACTATATTGCGTAAATTTGTCAATAATTAACCCGGTGACTTCGGCAATTTATGAACCCGGCAACTCCGGCAATCCTGTAATCAACTCAGCGACTTTGGTAATTCT
>VOFB01001142.1_pt1 | contig 30001 bp, 36 predicted proteins | sample 5384141 | NCBI WGS metagenome assembly VOFB01 (sample SAMN12384721, study PRJNA508395) | human gut metagenome | isolation source: healthy gut A | host: Homo sapiens | reverse complement strand
GGACGGCGCCATGCATGGGGACGTGGCCTTTGACGAGGTGGAGCCCATCGTGGCTGCCATCACGCCGGTCCCCGGAGGCGTGGGCGCGGTGACCTCCACCGTGCTGGCCCTGCATGTGGCCCAGGCGGCCTGCCGGTCTCTGGAACAAAGGGAGATCATGAACAACTACCTCTCCCCGCAGAATTGCTCGCCTCGTACAGTGCGGCGGGCGTCAGGAAAATGGAGCGCTCCGCCGCCAGCCTGCTCCTGCTGGGAGCGCTGGCCGGGGCCATCATCGCCATCGCCGCGGCCGCCACCAACACGGCGGTCTACGGCATCTCAGACACCTGGACCGTCCGGACCATCTGCGGCCTGCTCTTCCCCTTCGGTCTGGGGCTGGTCGTCGTCACCGGTGCGGAGCTGTTCACCGGAAACTGCATGCTCCCCCTCACTCTGTTGGAGAAAAGGGGGATCGGCGGTCCTGATGGTGCGCAACTGGGCGCTGGTCTTTGCCGGGAACGCCCTGGGCTCGCTGCTGGTGGCCTGGCTGTGTGTCTCCTGCGGCCAGCTGGACTACTCCGCCGGGGCCCTGGCCGTATACACCATCCGGGTCGGGGCCGCGAAATGCGCCCTTCCTTCGGCAGCGCCTTGGGCCTGGGCGTGCTGTGCAACCTGCTGGTCTGTCTGGGGGTGCTGGCCGCCGCCTCCGCCCGGGAGACACCGGGCCGCCTGATGGGCGCCTTTCTTCCGGTCTGCTTTTTCGTCTTGTGCGGCTTTGAGCACTCCGTTGCCAACCTCTATTACATCGGCGCGGCCCTAATGGCCGCCGCTGTCCCCCAGTACGCCTCGCTGGCAGCAGCCGCGGGCGTCGATCTGGCCCCTCTCACCCTGACCGGGGCCGCCTCCAACCTGGTCCCCGTCACCCTGGGCAACATCCTGGGGGGTGCCGGGCTGGCCTTGCTCCTTTGGTATTGTCACTTAAAGCAGGGAGGGACTCCTTCATGACAGGACAGGAAGCCATTGAACTGATCCATCAGCGGGCCTGGACCGGCCGGAAGCCGGGCCTGGAGCGTACCCAGGCACTGCTGGCCAGCCTGGGCAATCCTGAGCGCCGCCTGCGCTTCGTCCACATCACCGGGACCAATGGCAAAGGGGTCCACCGCGGCCATGACAGCCTCCATCCTGGCTCAGGCTGGGCTGCGCGCTGGCCTGTTCACCTCTCCCCACCTTTACCGCTTCCACGAGCGGATGCAGGTCAACGGGGCACCCATCCCGGATGAAGTCCTGGGCCGCCTCACCCAGCAGGTGCTGGAGGTGGCGGAGGATGTCCGATCCCCCACCGAGTTCGAGCTGATGACCGCGGTGGGCATGGAGTTCTTTTGGAGGAGCAGTGTGACATCGTGGTGCTGGAGGTGGGTCTGGGCGGCCGCCTGGACTCCACCAACGTGATCCCCGCCCCGGAGGCGGCGGTCATCACCAACATCGGCCTGGAGCACACCCAGGAGCTGGGCGGCACCCTCACTCTCATCGCCCGGGAGAAGTCCGGCATCCTCAAGCCGGGCTGCCGGGCCGTCCTCTACCGCCAGAGCGATGAGGTCACCCAGGTGATCCAGTCCGTCTGCCGCCAGCTGGACATCCCCCTGCGTCAGACCGACCCCCAGGAGCTGGAGGTCCTCTCCTCCGGTCTGGAGGGCCAGGACTTCCGCTATCGGGGCCGGGGCCCCTACCGCCTCTCCCTGCTGGGCAGCTACCAGCTCTCCAACGCCATCACCGCCCTGGAGGTGGTGCAGGCACTCCGGGATGCCGGCTGGACCATCCCGGAGGAGGCGGCAGCCCGGGACTGGCCGCGGCCCAGTGGCCCGGCCGCCTGGAGCTGGCCCGCCGCTCCCCCCGACTTCATCGTGGACGGCGGCCACAACCCCCAGTGCGTGGACGCCCTTGCCGCCGCCCTGGAGAGCCTCTACCCCGGCCGGAAGCTCATTTTCCTCTCCGGTGTCCTGGCCGATAAGGACTGGCATTCCATGTTCCGCCGTGTCCTCCCCTGGCAAAGGCCTTTGTGGCGGTGACACCGGACAGCCCCCGTGGCCCTCCCCCCGCCGAGCTGGCGGCCTGGCTGGCCCAGTTCTCCATCCCGGTCTCTGTCCAGGAGACCCTGGACCAGGGGGGTGGACACCGCCCTGGCCCTGGCCGGCCCGGAGGACGTGATCTGCGCCTGGGGCTCCCTCTACTCCGTAGGGGAGATCCGCCACCATCTGGGGCTGTGCTGACCCCTCCCCCGTTTTCCCAGCGACCATACACAGAATAGGAGTACCGCGTCAAGTGCCGGCGGATGGGAAGTGGCCGCCGGACGAAAAGGCAGCTGTCTTGCGGTGGTGCTCCGCTTCCGCTGTCGTATCAGGGTATCCTTTTACGGCAACTGAAGAGGAAACCGCTGAGAGGCTCTCTCAGCCCGTGAAAGGAAGAGATAAATGAAAGCTCAGAAAAACACCAAGATCATGGTCACCTGCGCCCTTCTGGTGGCCCTCCAGGTCATCCTGGCCCGGTTCCTCTCCATCAACACCACCTTCGTGGTGGTCAACTTCTCCTTCCTGGCCGTCGCCCTGTCCGGCATCCTTTTCGGCCCCCTGTGGGCTCTGGCCGTGGGCGCGGTAAGCGACTTGATCGGCGCCACCCTCTTCCCCTTCGGCGCCTTCTTCCCCGGCTTCACTGTCACCGCCGGACTGGTGGGACTGATCTACGGCCTGTTCCTCCACCAGAAGGGGGAGGGCTTCCATGGACGCGCTCTCTGGCTGCGGGTGGTGGGCGCCTCCCTGTGCGCCAGCCTGACCCGGCTCGTGCTCAACAGCGTCTGGCTCTACATCATGTACGGCAAAGGCCTGTTCGGCATGCTTCCCGCCCGCTTCACCGAGACTATCTGCATGGTAGCGGCCCAGATCCTGCTGATCCCGGTGCTGCTCTCCCTCTCCCGCCAGCTGACCCGCCGGGGCGCTTTCCCCGCCTGAGGGCCTTCCCCCTCTCTCCACCGCCAAAAGGGACCGGCGCGGAGCCTGTGGCTCCGCGCCGGTCCCTTTTACAGGAGGCATCACTGGTCCTCCGCTGTCAGGGCCGCCCTGCCGTCTCCCTCCCCAGATGTTGCCGCCGGGACGCCCCCGGGACAAAGCAGGCGATCAGGCCCAGACACAGCAGCAACGCGGCCACGGTGGTCACCACGCGATAACGCACGAGTATCCCCCCTGTCCCTTGATGCTCTTCTGGGGCCAGTATAACAGGAGAAGCTGAAATTACTCTGAATTTTTCAGGGCATTTTCAGTTTTTTGTGGTATAGTGAGAAAAAACAGAGCCCAATTGGGAAAGGAGGCCCATTATGCGTATCCTGATCGTGGAGGACGAGGTCCGGCTGGCGGAGGCCCTGGCCCAGATCATGGCAGAGCAGAAATATCAGGTGGACCAGGTCCACAACGGTGCCAACGGCCTGGATTATGCGCTCACCGCCCAGTACGATGTCATCGTCCTGGATGTGATGCTGCCCAAGCTGGACGGGCTGGAGGTGGCCCGCCGCCTCCGCTCCGCCCACGTGTCCACTCCCATCCTCATGCTCACCGCCCGTGACGAGATCTCCGACAAAGTGAAGGGCCTGGACTGTGGGGCGGACGACTACATGACCAAGCCCTTTGACACCTCCGAGCTGCTGGCCCGGGTCCGGGCCCTCACCCGCCGCCAGGGGGAGGTGGTGTCCGAGGAGCTGGCCTTCGGAGACCTGTCCCTCCACCTCTCCTCCCACTGCCTGCGCCGGGGAGACAAGTCGGTGCGGCTGGGCTTCAAGGAGTTCGAGGTGCTGCGTCTGCTTCTCCAGAACGCCAAGCTGGTCACCCCCAAGGACGACATCATTGCCAAGGTGTGGGGGGCTGGACTCGGAGGCGGAGGACAACAATGTGGAGGTGTACATCTCCTTCCTGCGGAAGAAGCTGTCCTTCCTGGCCTCCCAGGTCTCCATCGGCACCATGCGTAAGGTGGGCTATTTCCTCACTACCTCGGATGAGCCCGGTAGCTTTGGCGGAGGGGGCATGCCATGATCCGTACCCTGCGGCGCAAATTCATTCTGGTGAACATGCTGCTGGTGTCCCTGGTCCTCCTTATGGTCTTTGGGGTCTTTATGGCAAGCAGTGCTCAACGCCTGGAGGACCAGAGCCTGCTGGCCATGCGTGCCGCCCTGATGTGGGGAGAGGAAGGCAGTCCCTCCGGCCGGAGATCGCTTTTCCCCTGGATGGGTCCCGCCGCCCCTCCAGCGGCCAGGGCGCTCAGCGCTCCCTGCTCCCGGTGTTCACCGTCACAGTGGAGGACGGCGTGGTCACCGCTATCAACGACGGAGACCAAGTGGATGTCTCTCTGGAAGTGGCCCAACAGGCCGCCCAGGCCGCTCTGGAGGACGGCCGCCGGGATGGCACCGTCTCCTCCCTCCGCTATCTCCGGGAGGATGCGGAGGGAGGCGCGGTCCGCTTGGCCTTTGCCGACCGGACCTGGGAGCGGGAAAATCTTCTGGCCCTGCTGCGGACGTGCCTGCTGGTGGGGCTGCTGGGGCTGGCCTGTTTCTTCGTCATCTCCCTGCTCCTCTCCACCCTGGCCTTACGCCCCGCCGAGCGGTCCTGGCAGCAGCAGAAGCAGTTCGTAGCCGACGCCTCCCACGAGTTGAAGACCCCCCCTCACTGTCATCCTGGCCAACGCCGGCATCCTCCTGGCCCACTCCAGAGACATGGCTGATGGACAGCGCAAGTGGGTGGAGTACATCCAGGCAGAGGCTCAGCGGATGAAGTCACTGGTGGAGGACCTGCTCTTCCTGGCCCGCTCTGATGACCGGCGCTCTCCCTCCGTCTCCAGACGGTGTCCTTCAGCTACCTGGCCTGGGAGGCCCTGCTCCCCTTTGAGTCGGTGGCCTTTGAGGCCGGCGTGGCCCTGGACAGCCAGATCACGCCTGATCTGGAGTTCCTGGGCGATCCGGAGCAGCTGCGCCGCCTGGTGGCCATTCTGGTGGACAACGCGGTCAAGTATGCCGGGCCCCGCGGCTCGGCCTCACTGATCCTCCGCCCCCAGGGAGACGAGGCAGTCCTCTCCGTCCACAACACCGGCGAGCCCATCCCTCCGGAGCATCTGCCCCACCTGTTCGAGCGCTTCTACCCGCACTGACAGCGACCGGGCCAGGAGCCAGGGGCTACGGTCTGGGGCTGTCCATCGCCAAGAGCATCGTAGACGGCCATCGGGGCCGGATCTCCGTCTCCAGCTCCGCCATCTCCGGCACCCTCTTCACCGTCAGGCTGCCCCTGCCCGGCCGCGGCCTGGGTCACCTCCGGACCCGCTCCCTGGGGTGAATGGCCCGCCGTTTCTGCATGGTGAAAAAAGCGGAGATTTCTCTTGACAGCCCCAAGGGAAGATGATAAAATCCGTAAATACAAAGGGGAGTAGTCGGCGCGGTTCCCGCGCGGAAAGGCCAACAAGCATGGATGGAGCTTGTTCCATTCTGGTTTTTTCCTGAATGACCAGACCTGCGTTCCAATGGGAACGCAGGTCTTTTTTGGGGCTGTCTGCCGGGCGCGGGCCGATTTTTCTCCGAAAGGGTACACATACTATAAAGAAATGGAGGAAGAAAGCATGGAATTTCTTTGGGAGGGGGCTTCTGTCTATCACATGGCAGCAGCTGCTGATGTACGTCGTGGGCGGCCTTTTGATCTGGCTGGCCATCGAGAAGGGGTTTGAGCCCGCCCTGCTGCTGCCCATGGGCTTTGGAGCCATTCTGGTCAACCTGCCTCTGTCCGGCGTAGTCAATCAGATCAGCGAGGGCGTGGGGGAGACCCACGGCATCATCCAGTGGCTGTTCGAAGTGGGCATCGAGGCCAGCGAGGCCATGCCCATCCTGCTGTTCATCGGCATCGGCGCCATGATTGACTTTGGCCCCCTGCTGTCCAATCCCAAGCTGTTCCTGTGCGGCGCCGCCGCACAGGCCGGTATTTTCCTCACCATCCTCCTGGCTGCGGCCCTGGGCTTTGACCTGAAGGACGCCGCCTCCATCGGCATCATCGGCGCCGCAGACGGCCCCACCTCTATCCTGGTCTCCCAGATCCTCGACTCCCGCTATGTGGGGGCCATCGCAGTGGCTGCCTACTCCTATATGGCTCTGGTACCCATCATCCAGCCCTTTGCCATCAAGCTGGTCACCACCAAGAAGGAGCGGGCCATGCGCATGCCCTACCGGGCCCAGGGCGTATCCAAGCGCCTGCGCATCCTCTTCCCCATCGTGGTCTCCGTCATCGCCGGCCTGGTGGCTCCCTCCTCCGTGGCGCTGGTAGGCTTCCTCATGTTCGGCAACCTGATCCGGGAGTGCGGCGTACTGACCTGCCTCTCCCAGACCGCCCAGAACGAGCTGGCCAACCTGGTCACGCTGCTGCTGGGCATCACCATCGCCTTCTCTATGAAAGCGGATCAGTTCGTCAGAAGGAGACCATCATGATCATGGGTCTGGGCCTGGTGGCCTTTGTGCTGGACTCCATGGTGGGCGTGCTCTTCGTCAAGGTACTCAACATCTTCACCCCCAAGAACAAGATCAACCCCATGGTAGGTGCGGCCGGCATCTCTGCCTTCCCCATGTCTTCCCGGGTCATCGAGAGCTGGGCCAGGAGGCCGACTCCCAGAACCACCTGCTGATGCACGCGGTGGCCGCCAACGTGTCCGGCCAGATCGCCTCTGTGGTGGCCGGCGGCGTGGTCCTGCAGTACTTTGCCAACAATCCCATCCTGTGATGGAGTAAAAGGAGGACATTCGAACATGGAAAATATTACGCATGCTTTGGAAATGATGGGGCAGGAATGCTGGGCATCTTTGTGGTCCTGGGCGCCATCGCTCTGCTGGTGGCGCTGATGCAGCGCATCGACCACAGGGGAAAGAAAAATAACAGCGTTTCTCTGAGAGGGAGGCGTGGGATATGCTGACCTGTGTCTCTGTCACAGCCAGTCCTGCACCATCCTCCAGCACCGTAGGGCTGACCTGCTGCTCCACCAGTGTGGTCATCAGTTCGTCTATGCGCACCGCGCTGGTGGTGATGCCCCGGATCTGCGCACAGTCTCCGTCCTCTTCCGCGATCTTCACCCGTACTGTTCGCAGAAGAAGCTCCCCGCCTCCAGCTCGTCCACCAGCAGAAAATAGTGGAGGCGGCGCAGTTTTCCCCCGCCTCGTCCGTCAAGAATCTTGACGCGATCTTAAGTTCCATCATATTGTGCCCATTTCTCCTTTTTTAAAATCTATCCACATTATATGGTATGTCTGTGTAGAAAAAAGGGAAACCCACCGCAGATGCGGTTTCTGTGGAAAAAGATGCCCGACCGGGAGCGTTTTTGCCGGCGGGCAGCTTTTTCCACAAGCGGTCCCGGCATAGGATGGTCCAGTAAACGGCGCACCATCACGCCGGAAGGAGGCTCCATATGGAGGAAGAGTTTGGGACTCTGCAGATCAGAGTCTATACCTCCCGGGCGCAGCTCCCCCATCGAGACGCCACTGTTGTGGTGACCCAGATCAGCCCGACCGGGAAATATCACCTGTTGTCTGTCCAGATCACCGACCGTGAGGGCCGGGTCCAGCCCCTCACCATCCCTGCGCCCCCCCGCTGGGAGAGCACCGGTCCCACCCAGGACATGGTCCCCTTCTCCGTCTGCCAGGTCTGGGCGGAACACCCAGGCTACACCGCCCTGCGGGTGGACGGCGTCCAGATCTTCTCCGGCGAAGAGACCGACCAGGACATGGCGCTCATCCCTTGGCCGAGGGGCAGCACAGTCTTGGTGACAGCTCCATCCTGAACACCTCCCCTCAGAATCTGTGAGGTGTCCCTATGCCGGTCATCGTCCTTCCTTACATCCCCAGCACCATCACGATGCATCTGGGCCTGCCCGACCAGTGGGCAGAAAATGTGACGTCTCTTTCCCCCACTACGTCAAAACGTAGCCTCCAGTGAGATCTATCCCACCTGGGAGCTCTCCACGATCCGGGCCAATGTGCTGGCTATCATTTCCTTTGCCCTGAACCGGGTCTATACCGAGTTCTATCCCAGCCGGGGCTACGACTTCGACATCACCTCCACCACCGCCTACGACCAGAAGTTCATTCGGGGAAGGAGCTTCTTCAGAGCATCAGCGCAGTGGTGGACGAGATCTTCAACGACTACATCCGCCGTCAGGGCTTTGTGGAGCCTCTCCGCCAAGTTCTGCAACGGCACAACCACCACCTGTGACGGCTCTCCCAGTGGGGCAGCCAGGAGATGGCCCAGACGGGCTACAACTCCATGGAGATCCTCCGCCACTATTACAGGGGACGACATCGAGCTGGTGGTCAACGCCCCCATCCAGGACATCACCCAGTCCCTATCCCGGCAGCCCCCTGCGGCTGGGCTCTGTGGGGGAGGAGGTGGCCGTGGTCCAGACCAGCCTGAACCGCATCTCCCAGAACTACCCCGCCATCCCCAAGATCAAGCCCGTCACCGGCATCTTCGGGAAGACACCGAATACTCCGTGCGGCAGTTCCAGCGCATCTTCAACCTGGCGTCAGACGGCGTGGTGGGAAAGGCCACCTGGTATAAGCTGGTCTACCTCTATGTGGGCGTCACCCGGCTCTCTGAGCTGGTCAGCGAAGGGCAGACCTTCTATAAGGTCCAGTTCCAGTACCCTGGCGTCCTCCGAGAGGGGGACACCGGCACCGAGGTTCAGGTCCTCCAGTACATGCTGGCCGTACTGGCTGAATTTGATGAGGTCATCCCCCCGCTGACGGTGGACGGCGTATTCGGCCCCTCCACCGCCAATGCGGTCCAGTCCTTTCAGCGGCAGACTGACCTCCTCCCCGACGGCGTAGTGGGGAAGCCACCTGGGACGCCCTGTACCGTGAGTTCGCCAGCCTGGAAGCCGTGCTCCAACAGGATGTGGCTCGCTTCCCCTCTCAGGCCTCCGAGCTCATCCCTCGCTGGTGGACCTGACCCTGGCGGCGGTCAGCGGACACAGTGAGACGCCCGCTTCGGGCAGCATCCCGGCACCGATCTGCGTTTGGGGCAGTCGGATCAACAGGAGGTGTCCTTGTCATGACCTTACAGCAGCTGGAACGCGAGATGGTGGCCCAGCCCATACGGAGTCTTCAGTATATGCTGAACCGCCTGTCTCTGCGCTATGACTTTCTGCCCGCTCTGGTCCCGGACGGTGTGTTCGGGGAGCGTACCCTGGAGGCGGTGATGCTCTTCCAGCGGGAGCTCCACCCCCCTGTCACCGGCGTGGTGGACCGTGAGACCTGGCAGGCCATTCTGGACGAGTGGCTGGATCTGGAGCGAGAGCTTGCCGATCCCAGACAGATACGTGCTTTTCCTCCCAGTGCTAAAGTTCAGGCCGGTTCCTCCCACAACTACCTTCTCCCGGTACAGGCCATGTTTCAGAGCCTCTCCCATGTCCTGGATGGGCTGGAGCCGGAGTCCATCGACGGCATCCACGATGCTGCTTCGGTCCGGAATACCCAGTGGCTCCAGGAGAAGGCTATGCTGCCCCAGACTGGTGAGCTGGACCGAGAGACCTGGGATATTCTGGCCCGCCTCTATGAGCTCTTTGTCATCAGCCACATCGATCTGCGCCGCTACCCGGAGAACCGCCTGGCAGGCTCCACCCCATCCACCTGAATCCCGGCCTCTCCTTGGCCCGGGCGGGCCGATCCCTCTGCTCGCTCAAAAGTCCCTCTTTTCTCCGGCTCCCAGCGGAAAGCCCTCCGTTTGTCCCCGCTCTCGCGGGCGGGGACAAACAAAAGATCCAGGGAGGGCCAAAAAGTGTTGACAGGCAGGCCCTTATATGGTATGATACCACTTGCGCTGAAGAGCGCAGTCCCCCATGCGCGAGTGGTGGAATTGGCAGACTCGCTAGATTCAGGTTCTAGTGTGCATTACGCACGTGCGGGTTCAAGTCCCGCCTCGCGCACCACGTCGGAGCAAGCTTTGTATCGCTTGCTCCGACTTATTTTATAAGTCAGAGCGCGCTCACGCCGCTGCTCCTCCTTTCCAACTGCGACCCGCTGTGCTGGGCTCGCAGTTGGTGGGCCGCCCTGCGGGCGGCATTTTTCGTTTCTGACACAAATATCGGTTTTAACCGTCCCTTCCACGTCGGAGCAAGCTTTGTATCGCTTGCTCCGACTTATTTTATAGTCAGAGCGCGCTCACGCCGCTGCTCCTCCTTTCCAACTGCGACCCGCTGTGCTGGGCTCGCAGTTGGTGGGCCGCCCTGCGGGCGGCATTTTTCGTTTCTGACAGAAATATCAGTCTTAACCGCCCTTCACAAAAAGAAAGACATCTGCTTGTGCAGATGTCTTTCCTCTTTTTTGCTTCCGCTCCTTTTTTTTGCTCTCCCCCTTTTCCGGCTCTAGGAGCCGGGACGGACTTTTGCCGGGGACAGCCGGAAGATCACAGCCCTGCCCTTGCGCTCTGTGCTTCCTTTAAAAATGCCGGATGAAAATATCGCTCTGCTCCAAAAATTCCTCCACCGTATCAAAGCCCAGCAGGCGGAGCAGCTTGAGGACATAGGGGTTGTCCAGCGGAGTGCTGAACTCCGCCTCGTCTCCGTAACGGTCTACATTCTCCCGCCCGGTCTCCCGGTCCAGCAGGACCTTCGGCCCGCCTACGCAGCCGCCGGTACAGCCCATCCCTTCAAAGAAATTCGCCTGGTGCTGGCCGGAGCGGATGTCCTCGATCATCGCCCTGCACGCCGGCACGCCGTCTGCCTGCCGGGTCCGGACCTGGATAGGCCGCTCCGGGTGCAGACGGGCCACCGTGGTCCGAACCGCCTCGCTGACTCCGCCGGTACGGGCGTAGATCCGCCCCGCTCGGGAGGAGTGGTCCCGCTCGCTCTCCTCCAGCAGCTCCGGGTGGATATCCGCCGCCTGAAAATGTCCTGCATCTCCTGAAAGGTCAGCACATAGTCCACCGCCCCCCGCAGGTCCGGCTCCCGGGCCTCCGCCTTTTTGGCAATGCAGGGCCCCACAAAGATGGTGACCGCATCTGGGTGCAGCTTTTTTACCGTCCGGCCGGCGGCGATCATAGGGGATACCGCCCCGGGAACGTGTGGCATCAGCTCATGATACAGCTTTCGGATCATGCCGATCCACATGGGGCAGCAGCAGCTTGTGAGCTGGAAATCTGTCTCTGTGTGAATGTTCCGGTCAAACTCCAGCGCCTCCTTCAACGTCAGCAGGTCCGCGAAGAGGGCCACCTCCACCATCCCGGTGAAGCCCAGCAGCTTGAAAGCCGAGCGCAGCCGGCCCGGCGTCACCACAGTGGAGAATTGGCCCAGGAAGGCAGGGGCGATCAGGGCGTAGACGGGCCCTTTTGGCATGCTTGACTGCGTCCAGGGCAGGCAGCACGTCCCGGCTGGCAGTCAGGTTTCCAGACTGGCAGGCCTGGATACAGGCACCGCATCCGGAGCAGCGGTCCGGGTCCACGGCAAGCGTACCGTCGTCCCTGCGCACGATGGCGTCAAACAGGCAGGCGGCGGCGCAGTGTGTCTCCTCTTTGGGACAGGTGCAGGGGTTGAGCGGCCAGACCAAGGGGTGGTCCTGAGGGTGGAGCAGGCAGTCCAGATGCCCGGCACTGGCCTCCAGATCATCTGCCTGGACGGAGCCCTTCTCAACAGCCTGCTTCAGCATAGTGCGGTAAAGTTCCTCAAAGGTCATGGTGGTCCTCCCCTTCTGTCGATACAGTGGTCAGTATGTCCGTTTTGGGAACAAGCAAACCTGTTTCCCTGTTGTTTCCCTATTATATCACAGAGGGACTCGGCCGTCATCCCTATTCCCCGGGAAACAGGGCAGAGAAAAAGGGAGAACCCTCTGGACAGAAGTCCCGGCAGGAGGTATGATAAAGAGGTAAGCACTGCGGGCCGCCTGGGGTCCGCGCACACTGAGATCAAGCATCTGCCCCGGGTCGGGCAGAGCAGCGAGGATTTGATATCATGTATCGGAGAGAAACTCCCTGGGACATCGTAAAACCGCTCCTGTTTTTCCTGGGCTCTATCCTCTGGCTGGAGGGGATCTACCGGGCTTTCTATGTCCGGCCCTTTTTTGATGTGGGGCTGGTCTATATCCTGCTTTTCTCCCTGCCGCTGGCCGGGATGTGTGCCCTTTTGACCTCTCTCTGGGGCAAGAAGGGGAACCGCAAGGCCGGCTTCGCCGTGCTTGGCGTGCTGACCCTGTGGTACATGATCCAGTCGGTGTACCACACGATCTTTGCCACCGTGCTGGTCACCAAGTCCTTCAACATGGCAGGTCAGGCCCCTGGGCAGCTACTGGAAGGAGACCCTGCTGGGCATCTGGGAGGCCCTGCCCGCCCTGCTCCTGCTGGCCGTCCCTCTGGTGGTGTACTTCTTCCAGCCACGGTTCGCCCTCTTGAACCGCCCGGACGGCCGGGTGCTGCTGGGAGTGATCGGCGGCGTGATCATCGTGCAGGCCGCAGCAGTGCTGGCGATCGCCCTGCCCACCGGCGGGATCATGACGACCCGCCAGATCTATCGAGAGACCTTTGTCCCAGACCTGACGGTCTCCCACTTCGGCCTGGCCACCACCCTGCGGCTGGATATCGAGCAGACCCTCTTTGGCCTGGAGGAACCCAGCCGCCCCGACCCGGGTGAGGGCTCGGTCTCCACGCTGGCCCCGGGGAATGTCTCTGTCCAGCCGGAGGAGCCGGAGGAAGGGGAGACCCCGCTGCCTCCGGTCCCAATGTCATGGACATCGACTTCGACGCCCTGATCGCCAACGAGACGGACAGCACCCTGAAGGACATGCACGAGTATTTCCGGGACCGGACGCCCACGGAGAAAAATCAGTACACCGGCATGTTCCAGGGCAAGAATCTGCTCCTTTTCACCGGCGAGGCTTTCTGGATCGGCGCAGTGAACGAGCAGTACACCCCCACCTTATACAAGCTGGCCCACCCGGCTTTGTGTTTGAGAACTTCTACAACCCCTGTGGTATTACTCCACGGTGGATGGGGAGTATGCCGCCACCACCGGCCTGATCCCCACCAACCAGGTCAATGCCTCCCAGCGGTATGCAGGAAAAAACGGGGTCTCCATGTACTTCTCCATGGGCAACCAGCTCCGGGCCCTGGGCTATCCCACCCTGGCCTACCACAACAATACAGCCAACTACTATGACCGCAACCTCTCCCACCCCAACCTGGGCTATGATTTCTACGCCTGTGACACCGGGCTGGATGTGGCCATGACCTGGCCCCAGTCCGATCTGGAGATGATGCAGCTGACCCTCCCCCAGGCTCTGGCCGGAGAGAAGCCCTTCCACTACTACTATATGACGGTGAGCGGCCACATGAATTACAGCTTCGCGGGCAACGCCATGTCCGCCAAGCACCGGGATGAGGTGGCGGATCTGGACATGAGCGAGGCCGCCCGGGCCTATCTGGCCTGCAACATGGAGTTGGACCAGGCTCTGGAGTACACCATCAAGACACTGGAGGAGGCCGGCGAGCTGGAGAACACCGTGATCGTCCTCTCCGGGGACCACTACCCCTATGGCCTGGACGGCACCGGCGCCATCGACGAGCTGGCGGGGGAAGGCACGGAGGCCGATCCCTTTGAGAAGTACCGCTCCACGCTGATCCTCTGGTCCGGTGACATGGAGGAGCCTGTGGTAGTAGACAAGCCCTGTTACAGCGTGGACATCATCCCCACCCTGTCCAATCTGTTCGGCCTGGAATATGACTCCCGCCTGCTGGCCGGCCGGGATATCCTCTCCGACGCCCCCGGCCTGGTCATCTTTAACGATTACAGCTATCTCACCGAACTGGGGCGTTACAATGCGGACACGGACACCTTCACCCCAAACGAGGGGGCACAGGTGCCGGAAAACTACGCCCAGGACACCTACTGGGAGGCCCGGTATATCCGCAGCTATTCGGAGAAGATCCTATTCAATGACTACTACCGCAAAAATCGGGCTGGAGCCCCCGGCCGGTCCGGAGGAGAACTGACCAGACGCAGAAAGGACGCGCCTCAATGCGAGGCGCGTCCTTTTAGAGATATGTATGGATCAGCAGATCAATAGTTCTCCGCCTTCAGCTGGAAGTAGTCCCGGGGATGAGCGCAGACGGGGCAGACCTCCGGCGCCTGCTTGCCCACATGGATATGGCCGCAGTTGGAACACTGCCAGATCATATCGCCGTCTCTGGAGAACACCAGGCCCCCCTCCACGTTGGCCAGCAGCTTGCGGTAACGCTCCTCGTGATGCTTCTCGATCTTGGCAACTTCGGAGAACAGGAATGCGATGTGGTCAAAGCCCTCCTCCTCGGCCTCCTTGGCGAAGGTGGCGTACATATCGGTCCACTCGTAGTTCTCGCCCTCAGCAGCGGCGGCCAGATTCTCCGCAGTGGAACCGATCCCGCCCAGCAGCTTGAACCAGATCTCAGCATGCTCCTTCTCATTGGCGGCGGTCTCCTCAAAGATCTTGGAGATCTGGACAAAACCGTCCTTCTTCGCTTTGGAGGCAAAATAGGTGTACTTGTTGCGGGCCTGGGACTCCCCAGCAAAGGCTGTCCACAGGTTCTGTTCTGTCTTGCTTCCCTTCAGTTCAGGCATGATGATTTCCTCCTTTAGTTTCTTAATGAGAATAATTACTGTTTAAATTATACCATATCCTGCCCGCCTCGTCAACTCATTTTACAGATCTTTGGAACCATCCTGTGTCTTCGACCGGGCCCGCATCTATTATACTCTACCCTCCAGTCCGGGCAAGCGGTCCGCCAAATTTTGCAGTCAAAACATCGCCCGCAGGGCGGCCCCAACTGCAAGCTCAGCGCAGCGGTTGTGATTTGGAAAGGAGGAGCAGCAAAATGAGTGCGCTCTGACTTATAAAATAAGTCGGAGCAAACGATAGACGTTTGCTCCGACTTGGAGCAGGTGAGGGGAATCGAACCCCCGTGTTCAGCTTGGGAAGCTGACATTCTGCCATTGAACTACACCTGCATGGGTTTCAGCCTGTATAATATACCACAACTTGGCGTGCAATGCAAGGGGAAAATCCAGACTCACAAAGTTTTTTTTCAGACCAGCCGGACCAGCGCCCCTCCTCCCCGCCGCAGCTGGGGAGGAGGGGCGCGCCGCTGGCCCCAGGCCGTGAAGAGCAGAGACATCGGGCGGACATCCGCCGAAGATCCGCACACCAGCGCTGCGGCCTGGTTGGTAAAGCGGAGGACAAGCCCTTCCGAACCAGATCGATCATTATGGAGACCGCTCGACTGATGGCGGTAAAGACCGCCGGCCGGTCCGGAGACTGGAGTCCAGGTCTGTCTGTGCGGGCCCGGAGATGAGCCGGCCCAGGCAGTCGAACCGGGAGCCGTGGCAGGGGCAGTCCCAGGTCTTCTCGTCCGGGTCCCACTCCAGCTGGCAGCCCAGGTGGGGGCAGCGGATGTCCACGGGGTGGAGCGCCCCGACTTGTCCCGGTAGACCCCGGCCTTTTTCCCGTTGAGGAACACGATCCCGCCGTGTCCGGCCGGGATATCTTTGGCCGCCTCCGCTGGGATCTGGAAGAATCGCTTGACCATACTCTTGACGGCCTGCCCGCCCTCCGTCAGGATGCCGGGCAGCGCCGCGGGGTCCAGACGGCTGGGAGAGAAAAGGCCGGCATAGGGGTTGTCCCTGCCCTGGATCATATCACACAGGAGGGTGGCGGCCGCCATGGAGGAGGTCATACCCCACTTCTGGAACCCAGTGGCCACATACCAGCCGGGATGGCTGGAAGAGTAGGGGCCGATATAGGGCACATGGTCAGGCGGCATGCAGTCCTGGGCAGACCAGTGGGCGGTCTCCTGGCTCTGGGGAACCACTCCCGGGCCTTCCGCCGGAGCAGGTCATACCGGCCCCCCTCGGTGTTCTCGCCGGTGCGATGGCCTCCGCCGCCCAGCAGGAGCAATTCCCCATAGGTGCGGAGAGAGAAGGTGTCCCGTCCCACTCCCAGAAACATGCCGTCCACAGGCGGAGCGCCCTGCAGGGCCAGCACATAGGAGCGCTCCTGGTGCATCCGGGCGAAATACATCCCCGGAAAGTTGACAAAGGGAAAATGGCAGGCGAAAACGATGTGCTCCGCCTGGACCGAGCCCAGCTCTGTGGTCAGGAGGTCCCCCTCCGCGGTGAGGACCCGGCTCTGCTCGTAGATGGTCAGCTGGTCCGCCAGCACTTTCAGGAATTTCAGGGGATGGAACTGTGCCTGCCCTTCAAAGCAGACCGCCCCATCGTGGGGGATGGGGATAGAGACCTCCCTGGTGAACGAGGCCGGCAGGCCCAGGCGCCGGGCGGCCTCCGCCTCCTCCTGTAAGACAGTGACGTCAGGGCCGTAGAGATAGGCACATCGCTCCTCCCAGTCGCAGGAAATGCCTTGGACGTCGATCAGGTCCTGATAGGCCCGGACCGCATCCTGGTTAGCTTTGGCATACCGCCTGGCGGTCTCCTCCCCAAAGGACTGGATCAGCCTGCTATAGATCAGGCCGTGCTGGGAGGTGATCTTGGCCGTGGTGTTTTGGGTCTGCCCGCCGGCGATCCGGTCGGCCTCCAGGACAACGACTGAAAGCCCGGCCTGCTGGAGGGCATAGGCCGTCAGCACCCCGGCCATCCCCGCCCCTACCACCGCTGCCTGAGTTTTCAAATGCCCCCGGAGGGGCGGCCTGCGCCCAATAGAGCAGGTCTGAGACCAGATAGATCCCATAAAAGCCTCCTTTGATCCTCTGCAGTGAATGTCTGCTTTATCCATGCCCAACGGAGCGGCTTTTATGTGAGAGAATCACTTATAGAAAAGGCGAAAAAAACATCGGCAAGGAGAATGAGCTGCGGACAGGACTTCCCGATGCGTCATTGTATTCGTCCCCTTTATATGCAGCGCACGATGCCCCCAGCGTGCCTCCGCCCTGGAGGGGCAGGCCGCTTTTTTGTCTCTGAGAAAGGGGCAAAAGACTTGCTGGTAACAGGATAGCAATTCACAGAGATATTCTGCCTAGCGTTCCATCTCAAATATCGTCGGCTCTTGTGGCAGGAGCGCACAGCCTTGAAAAAAATCGCTTCCACAAATCCCCGCTCATCAGGCACGCCGGTATGAATTTCCGGTGCAGAGGGGAGAAATAAAAAGCAGGGAACCGAAGTCTCCTGCTGGGGCGGGGGCATGTTCTGCTGTTGCTGCCCGCTGGCTGGACAGTGTATTCCGAGATGGAGGGCGGCACTTCGGGTACATTTGCCGCGCTTAGCTGGTTCACCCTCCCCGGGGCCTTTGTTCAATTTTTTTCATCGGCTATTCACCAACCTCCTTTTCGTGAAAGTTGCGCAATTTTACGGGATGAATCTCTGTAATGATTTCTCCACCTCCTTCCCGCCTATCCATGCAAAAAAGCCGCCCGATTTGAACGCCGGACGGCTTTTGTGTAATGTAATAAAGCAAATATTGCTCAATTTTGTAGATCAAAAAATCAACAACACGGAAAGTTGATATATAAAAATAGGATATTTGGAACTCTATATCTGTAATATATACCGTTTTTTTCGTACAGAACTTATGTTGTCCATTTTAAGTGAAAGCCCATATTTTTTAGCAAAACTTCCTCTGTTAGTTAAAATCGCAGTCTAGCTGTTTGAGTACTTCCATTTGGCTGTCTGCACACCAGCAAACGGGCTTTGAGCCTCCGATTGGCGCTGTAGTATCTGTTCATGGCTCTACGGTACCATTCGGCCTCTTTTGATAACTTTTTTGACCAAATTGCTTCCAATGCGGTAGCAGATGTAGTCCAAATCCGGTGCGTCCCAAACCACAAGGTCGCCCAGTTTTCCGACTTCCACAGAGCCGATTTGGTCAGCCATCCCAATTGCGGCAGCACCATTAAGCGTGACAGCTGTTAGCACTTCTTCCGGCGTAAGCTTGTACTTCAGGCATCCCAGTCCAATAACAAACTGCATATTCAAGCATGGGCAAGAGCCAGGATTGAAATCTGATGCCATGGCAACCGGCACTCCAGCTTCCACCATCGAACGTGCAGGCGCAAAACCGGCCCCCAGGTAAAAGCTAGTAGCCGGCAGAAGGCAGGCTACTGTGCCCCCTTTTGCCATACTGGAGATTCCTTCAGGCGGACAGACAATTAAATGTTCCGCAGAGACCGCACCCAGCTCTCCGGCCAAGACAGATCCACCAATCGGATCGATTTCATCTGCATGTATTTTGGGAGTCAGGCCATATTTGCGGCCCGTTTCCAAAATTTTTCGGCTCTCTTGTGCATTAAATACGCCTGTTTCGCAGAACACATCACAGAACTTAGCGATTTTCTGTTCCGCAACTGCTGGGATCATTTCTTCGCACAAAAGACGGATATATGCGTCCCGGTTTCCTTTATACTCAGAAGGCAGTGCATGGGCCCCCATAAAGGTGGCCACTACGTCCACAGCATGCCTCTCCTGTAACTTTTGGATCGCGCGAAGCTGTTTTAGCTCCTCATCGGTCGTAAGGCCATATCCGCTTTGGCCTCACAGGTGGTGGTGCCGAAGGACAGCATCTCACTTAACGCCAGGGACGCCTTCTCTGTCAGCTCCTCTTCGCTGGCCGACCGTGTACTTTTGACGGTAGAAAGGATACCGCCGCCTTGGGCAAGGATATCGAGATAGGGGACACCATGGAGTTTCATACCAAGCTCATTCTGTCTCCAACCGCCAAAAATCAGGTGGGTATGTGCGTCCACAAGGCCCGGCGTGACCAGTCCTCCCTCTGCATCTATCCGTTCAGCATCTATGTCGGGAGGGGTGCCAGTCCCAACCTGAAAAATCCGTTCGCCTTCTAGCAGCACCCACGCATCTCTTTGGATTTGGATGGCGCCCTGAGCTGCCCCGCCTTTGGGTCCGTATCCCAGCGGAGTGGCAAGAACGCCGATGTTGAAGAGCAGCACTCGTTCCATATGATAGTTCGATCCTTTCTCAAGAGGGAGGAGACGCACATGCGCCTCCTCCCTAGCAAAATGGATGGTAACGCCTATTTGATGACGCTTTGATACAGTTGGATTCAGCCCTCTTTCTTTCCAGTTACCAGAGCGACCACAACGTAATCAATAAAGGAGGCACTCATACCAACGATAATAGCATCCACCGGGATGGGAAGAATACCAAATACGCACAGCAGTGAGACAACGCCACCTACAACGATGGAAGAAACTGCTGCCAAAGCGTTGCCCTTTTTCCAGAACAGGCCTAAGAGAACAGGGGCGACCAGACCGCTGGCATAGAAAGTATAAGCATAGTCCAGGATCTCAATGAGGCCAGGGATGGCCAAGGCCACGAAAAGGGATGCGATACCGACCACTACGGTAGTCACCACAGACATCCGCAGAATCGTCTTGGAACTCTTTTCATCGCTGGCAGACTTACCCATAGCACCCAGGTAGATGTCGTTGACTACATGGGAAGTGCAAGCCAGCAGCAGAGAGTCAGCAGTGGACATGACGGCAGCACACAGAGCAGCGATCACAATGCCGGCGGCCACGGTGGGCAGCACCTCCACAGCCAGAGAGGCGATGGCGCTTACCTCAGTCAGGGTATCGCCCAGGAAGGCACGGGCCAGCATACCGTCTATAGCGCTGTTGACGCCCATTGCCATCAGAATACAGCCGGCAATGATACAGCCGGTCTTTGCGATTCGTTCATTCTTTGCAGAGAGCAGTCTCTGGTAGAAATCCTGACCGATGATTTCATAGGCGATCATCGGCAGCGCGATGGACGCCATTGCTGCAAGACCGATGCCGGTGGGACTCATGTAAGTATCAATGCCGCCCGGAACGTTCATGGTGGACAGTTTTTCAACCAGTCTGCTCCAACCACCAATTTTAATCAGGCCAATAAACGTAGTCAGGGGGACCCCGATGAAGATGACGATAAGCTGGATCACGTCGGTGAGGGCCACTCCCCACATGCCGGAAAAAGGCTGTATAAAGAATGATCACACAGATAGCGATCACAGCTGCTACTGTAGTGTTGATTCCAAATACAGTCAGCACCTTGGAGATGGCACCGACCTGGGCGGCAAGGATCCCGACCAGAGCCGCAAAGGAGAATACACTCGTGAGGACACGCGCAGTGTTGGACTGGTAGCGGTTATAAACGAAGTCGCTGATCGTACACAGTCCCATTTACGCATGGGCTTTGCCATCAGCAAACCCAGCACCAGCATGGCGAGGCCGGTAGAAACGCCGAATGTCATGCCGGACAATCCCTGATTATAGCCATTTGTAGAGGTTCCGATGATGTTGCCGCCGCCCAGCTGGGTAGCACACAGAGTACCCACCAGGACAAACAGGCCCATGGACCGGCCAGCCAAAAGGAAGTCTTCAGAGCCTTTTACCCTGCGGGATGCATAAAGACCCACAGCAAGCACGACCGCCATATAGGCGATCAGGATTATCAGCATTGTGATTTGATTGGGTGTCATAGCGATTCTCTCCTTTTTTCAGTGCGTTTTTTACGCCAGGATCGTTATTTCGCCAGAGTCTCCGTCCATTTTCACTCTCTGCCCCTCGCAGAATTTGTCATAGGTCTGCTGATCCACCCGGATCAGCGGGATATCCATAATAATCGCATTAGACACCAGAACAGTACTTAGATCCAGCACAATGAATCCCGCAGGTTTGTTGTCAAACTTGGACATCTGATACAGGCCGTCCATCTGCACCACAGAGCTGCCCTTATCAATAGGAAACACGATGATTTTCTTTGCAATCACTTTGTCTGTCAGTGCATGATCCTGTTCAATGATGGTACCTTTCTCCGGGCTTACCATATAGAAATTGATCGGATCTTTTGACACCAGGATCTCGCCTTCAACAATGCCGCTGGCAATCGGCTCACCCTTCAGCAGTCTCTCATCCTTCATGATACGATCTCCCCTTCAGCACAGATTGGATACAGGCGGGAATACTCTTGACAGTAAATGTCATGTTCCAGCGCTTAGTATAGTAGGCACATTTAGGCGATTCCGTCACGCCGCTCATCCCATACAGATGTGACCAGCATGGCTGATCCACACAACTGTTGATAACGATTTCTCCACCAGCTTTATGTATGATATCCAGGTAGCCCATCCGCTGCGCCAGCTCCTTGGTGGAGGTAGAGGTGAAGATATACAGCTGACCTGCCAGCTGCTGACCATCCAGCATCTTCGCGATGGAACCCACCTGGTTGATGGTCAAATGGGGGCAGCCCAAGATACAGAAGTCCGCTTTTCCAGTGCCGGCAGAGATCTCCGCTCTGGCCTGAGCCAAGTCTTCATTCGTGATGGTGACCACAGGGGGATCTTTCCGCCCTAAAAAGGCAGTGTGGACATCTGCCGCCTCCGGTGTTACGCCTGCCACATGGAACATGGGGACGATCCCATGGATATTCAACTGAGTACCCAGGTCCATCAGTTGTTCCGACGTGGTCTGCTTGGACAAACCATTGAACACAGGGCAGTGGTATGCCTGGCCCATCTTTTTTAGGCGTAATATAACCCAGCAGCTCATAATCGTATTCACTGTCCACATCGGCCTCTACCTGAATAAGGACATCGCCTGCCCGATTCTGCTCCAGCAGCAGTCCGTATTCGGGTGTGACACCGGTAATGGCCGCACACATAGCGCTCTGAGCAGCCTCACGATTTGTCCGGGCCCCCAGCACCGAGTTGACATATACTGCGCCGCCAGAAGCGGAGAAAGAACAGATTTCTCCAAAGCGGGGGACATTGTTTTCAAAAAACGGGGTGCAGTCAAAGGTGAGGATGGCGCCAAGCTTCCGATAAACATCGATCGTGCTCTTCAGTGTGCGCTCATTTTCCTCATCTAATTTCGAAATCGTCTTAAAATACTCATAGTCATAGGCGGGATTGACCGTGGGAGGCACCATACAATGTGCCTGCTCCTCCAACAGCTTCGAAACAAACCAGAGGTCACCCTCCTGGTTGCTTAGAGAGATATGCCCCCGGCTGATCGGTACCATACGCTCAGCGCCGAAAGCTTTCCCGATCCCTACCAGGACCCGCATTGCCCGGGCAAATCCTGGTCCCATTTCGCCATTCAGCATGGCTTGTTCCTTCTCTGTCAATCTCATTTCGTTCGATACCTCCTAAGTTTGATCTCAGATATCTTCCAGTGCTTTATGCACAATACTGTCATCTGCCAAGTAGGGCAGGGTGATATGGTCCTGACCCTCGTACAGTTTATTGTATTCAGCGATTGTTGACAGCGAATTGGGATTTCCGGCCCAGCCACGACGGGCAACCCCCACCATAACATCCCAAGGCATAGACATCTTTAAAATCTGGTCTACCCGCTCGGAGCCGTCCAGCACCATACCAAAGCCGCCGTTGATGGACTTGCTCACACCAACACCGCCGCCGTTGTGCAGGGCAATCAGACTCATGCCGCGGGCAGCATTTCCAGCGTAGCACTGGGTGGCCATATCGGCCATGATATTGGAGCCATCCTTAATATTGGAAGTCTCACGGAAGGGAGAGTCGGTACCACCGGTATCATGATGGTCGCGGCCCAGCATAACGGGCCCGATCTCGCCCTTGCGGACCATCTCATTGAACTTCAGGGCAATGTTCATACGGCCCATGGCGTCGGAGTACAGTATCCGGCATTGCGTGCCTACTACCATCTTGTTCTTTTTCGCATCACGCAGCCATATGTAGTTGTCGTGATCCTGATAGCGGCGGTTGTGTGCCCTGATGTACTCGGCGGCAGCCATATCGGTCTTATCCAGATCTTCTTCCTTCCGGGACAGACAGCACCAGCGGAAAGGACCATAGCCATAGTCAAACAGGAAGGGGCCGAGGATATCTTCCACATAGGAGGGGAATACGAAGCCGTCCAAGTCATTCTCGCCGTTCTTGCAAATCTTCTCGGCAGGCACGCCGGCGTCGTACACCGACTTCAGGAATGCATTGCCATAGTCGAAGAAATAGGTTCCCTTCTCGTGGAATTTGCAGATCATCTCATAGTGATGCTTCAGGGACTTGTCAACCAGCTTGGCGAAGCCTTCGGGGTCCTTGTCCAGCATCTCAGTACGCTGTTCGAAGGTCAATCCCTGCGGGCAGTATCCGCCGTCGTACGCCATGTGGCAGGAGGTCTGGTCGCTCATTAGATCCACATGGATATTCTTCTCATACAGGTACTCCAACAGGTCCACCACGTTGCCGTGATAGGCGATGGCGTAGGGTTCCTTGGCAGCCAGCTTCTGCTGAGTCATTTTCAGGACCTCATCCAAGTTGTCGGACTTCGCACTCACCCAGCCCTGGTTGTAACGGGTCATGATCCGGGACAGGTCCACCTCAGCAATGATGGAAACGGCACCTGCGATCTCCGCAGCCTTGCCCTGGGCACCGCTCATACCGCCCAGACCGGCGGACACGAACAGGCGGCCGGCCAGGTTCCCGTCCTCGGGGATACCCAATTTGGTGCGCCCCGCACCCAGCAGGGTGTTAAAGGTGCCATGCACGATGCCCTGGGGGCCGATGTACATCCAGCCTCCGGCGGTCATCTGGCCGTAGTTGGCAACCCCGATGGCTGCCGCACGGTTGAAGTTTTTCTGGTCATCATACATGCCGATCATCAGGCCGTTGCTGATAATACAGCGGGGAGCCAGCTTATGGCTGTGGAACAGGCCCAGAGGATGGCCGGACATCACAACCAAAGTCTGCTCGTCCGTCATGATCTCCAGGTACTTCTTGATCAGACGGTACTGCATCCAGTTCTGGCACACCTGTCCGGACTCGCCGTAGGTCACCAGTTCATAGGGGGTACAGCGCCACCTCGAAGTCCAGGTTGTTGTCGATCATCACCTGGAACGCTTTTGCCCTCGATGCAGTTGCCTTTATATTCGTCGATGGGCTTGCCGTACAGCTTTCCCTCTGGCCGGAAACGGTATCCATAGATACGGCCGTGTTCCTCCAGTTCCTGGGCAAACTCCTTTGCCATCTGCTCATGATGATCAGGATGGATATAGCGCAGGGCGTTCTTAATGGCCAGTATCTTGTCGGCCTCAGTCAGATGGGATTCACGGCGGGGGGCACGGCGGTAGCCCTCTTCAAAAAGCGGGATATTCAGGCAGTTCATAGTCCAAGTGAATGGTCATGCACTTGTCCATGTCAAGATGTGCTGGGGTCATAATGGTTCTCCTTTCTTCTTCAAATATGTGTCAGCAAGATGTCTAGTTTTTAATCCTTTTCTCGCCTTGATATATTGAATTCTAACAGATAAGTGTTATAATAAAAAGTACTTAATTCGTATATTTGTTATATAAAGAAGGTATGCCACTATGAACTTCAGGCAATTGGAGTATTTTACTACTGCGGCAAGGTTAAAAAGTATCTCTCGAAGGCCGCTCAGGAGCTCCATGTGGCCCAGCCACCTGTGAGCCGCCAAATCGCACTTTTAGAGGACGAACTGGGAGTATGCCTTTTCCTGCGTACAAACAAGGGAATAGAACTGACCGAAGCAGGGCAGAGCCTCTATGTCCAAAGCAAGCATATCTTCCAAAGCATACACACCATGATCGACAGTGTGGGACATTGACCAGGGGCTGCGGGGCTGCTTGAAACTTGGATCGATCTATTCCACTATTTCTTTCACCTTGGATTTTCTAAAGAAATATCATGCGAATACCCCAATGTAGAGTACTACATCCGCATGGGAACTCCCGGGATCTTTTGAAAGATCTGAGCAATGGCGATCTTCACGTGATATTTCTCCGGGGGACTACAAGTGAAATCTCCGGCTCATGGGAACGCATACTCGGTGAAGAAACACTGAAGTCATTTTGACAGAGAGCCTAGATCCTGCACCCGGACTGGATTATATTCTATCGAGCGTCTTCGAGATGTCCCAATGTGCCTGCTGCGCAGCGATGACCTTTGGAGGCTACAACAATTACCTTATTAATGAGTGTCAGCGCAATGGTTTCTCTCCCAATGTCGTCTGCCAGTGTTATGATACCCCCATGGCTCTTCAGATGGTACAGTCTGGATTTGGAATTAGTTTTTTGCCTCCGGCACTTGAATATAATCGGCTCACATGAGCTTTACTCGAAGCCGATCCGGGGCATAACCGCAAAATCATATCCTACTATGATGTGGAACAGCAGTGTCATGTACTCTGGCTGTGTCAAACGCTTTATTGACATGTTCGGACAATAGGACCTCAGTGACTGACTAGTAGAACTGTTCATATCCAATGGTCTCTGAGTCGACTTTAAACCAACCAAGTGAGTCAGATATTTATTCACTTTTTCACTGGTGTACCTCAAGTTTCAAATAAGAATGGGGGCGCAAAACACGCCGCCCCATTCTTATTTGAAACTATCAGTATATATATTTTTGATATTACCCATCCCAATTTCTGCACCCTTGTTTTATACATAGAGCTGATATTTCTTCTGATCTTATGAGATAAATCGTAGCATACCAAAATTTTTATACCTTCCCCAGCAAAAAATAAAGGGAGCCGGACCAACGCCGACTCCCTATATCGTTTGATTATTTTAGGGCAAACATCCCTATTAGACCGCATTTGCGATCATCCCCAATATAACACTTAGGTGCCTTCGCCAGCCTAATCAGTCAGCTCTCTCATCACACCCCCACATCCCGTGTGGTATTTTCGGCAAGTGTGGTAATACTGTGGCAACACAGAAAATCATGTCATTTTAGTACAATTTAGCACCGGCAGGAATCGCATCATCTAACATAAGCAAATTCAACCCTTCGTGTCCGTCATACTCGTACACAGCAGAGATCAGCATTCCCTCAGACGGAATTCCCATCATCATTCTAGTGGGCAAATTCGTGATTGCAACGCAGGTTTTACCCACCAATTCTTCAGGAGTATAATAAGTGTGAATGCCACTTAAAATAGTCCGTTTGCGCTCAGTTCCGTCATTTAATGTGAACTTCAGTAACTTTTTAGACTTTTCGACCGCTTCACAGGATTCGATTTTCACCACACGAAAATCGGATTTTGCAAAAAGTTTCAAAATCCACAAACTCCTCAAACAAAGGTTCAATCTTCACCTTTGAAAGATCAATGCGTGCGCTATTTGTGGACACATTACGAGTTACAACAGCTTGATTTTCCCCTTCACTCTTCGTGTTCGCACCATCATTTTTTTCCAGGGGCTTCATCGTGGGGATTTTGAAGAGCACAACTTTGTCATGTTTCATCACGCCTCATCTTCCCTCGATCCCCTAATAACACTGGATTTTACTTTCCATCATGTTTTATCTTACCCCGTCATAGGATAGGCAAATGGGGTAAAATTTGGGGTAACTCCGTGCCGTTTTGAATGCACATCAGATGGTAGTACATTATATATTATACACGCCCTGTTTCCCCGTGTCAAATAGAGGCTATGACGAAAAAAAAAAAAAAGAGGGATGCCGAAAGCATCCCTTTATAATCGCTGCTCACTCAGTTCTGCCCTTTAGTTTTTCCACGAGTGCCGATACCAAGGCAACCGTATCATCGTCCAGAGTTGACACGTCAACAACCTTTGGAGCATCCACGCAAACCAAATAATCAACGCTAACACCATATAACCGTGAAAGGCGAATCAAAACTTCAATAGAGGGCTTTGCTTGCCGTCTCATAAGCAGAAATCATGGTTTTGAGACGCCGACCCTGTTTGCTACCTGCAGTTGTGTCAATTTTCTTGCTTCACGGAGTGCCCGCAGTTTTTCAGAGCAGTCAACCATAAGCTATTCCCCTCCCGCCAATAGTGTACCAGCGAAGAAACCGCTTTTAGGGAGACTTTAGATAAACCAAAAAGTTGACTTTAGGCGGAAAGAAGCTATAATTATGGTATAAATCCAAACCGCTATCAAACGGTGAAAGGAGACGCCCATGATAAACCCGAAACGGTTCGCCTGGTTCTGTTGTGCCCTCTCCGTGTTACTTCTCTTATGTTCAGCGTGCGCAGAAAGTAATGTTAATTCGGGAGCTAATCAAGAAGACATCAGCTATACAGAAAATAGCCGTTGCCGCAGTGGAAACAGCATTAAAAGACCGCTTGAAAAATCCCGAGTCCTTGCAAGTACACAGTGCGAATCTCGACGGGGAAAGTTTTGAAAATGATACTGCCTATTTTGGTACGATTGTTGTTGACTATTCTGCGCAAAACAGCTTCGGTGGATACAATCGGAATACTGCAAAAAGCTATGTAGAAATATCAAAAGTGGATGGCGTTGTTACCGAGCTTGACGAAGCATCCTACTATAATCGGCGGATAAAAGCACAGTTTGGTGACGGATTATGTTCTATTGTTGACGGTATTCCGTTGCAGCTCATCTGCTCAGATGAGCATTACTCTCAACTATTGACGATAATTAGGAAAGAATGTGGCGATTTTTCCACTTTCACATACAAAAGCGGTGCAAAAGAAGTATCCTGTGTTGCGAATGCGGGAGACTTAGAAGGTACAGCAACTTTTTTGTTCTATCCGGAGAATGAAAAAATCTGGCAAATCAATTTCTTTTGGTCTGATGGACAATCCTATTACGACGGTACAAATGCTTATACTCTCGGGACTGAGTATATCGCTACACTTAACGACGTGGACGAATTAAAAGAACAAATAGATAACGCTCTAAATATCCCCCACGGAAAAATAATCGAAACCACAGAGACCCTCTTCCACGATTATGAATGTTGCTGGAGCCTGGTAGAGGGTATATACATCAAGTTAAGTTGGACTATAAATGATACAAACGATACCATCGGTCACATCCAGTTGCTTCTCTGTAATGATGTAAATGAAAAGGCATCTTAATTGAAAAATCTTATTATCAAAAGCCACCTCGAAAGAGGTGGCTTTTTCTCCATATTTCAGTGTTTTCCAATCGTAGACGGTAGTTTTCGGTGAGTTGTTCATAATATGCTATCCTGTACCATGTGCATGGAGGTAATGCACATGATTATTGATCTTTCTGTACGTTTAAGGCAACTGAGACTGGACAAGCGGCTGCGGCAAGACCAAGTGGCGCGGTTGGTGGGTGTTTCCAAGGGGGCAATCTCGGCATATGAGACGGACATACGGCAACCCTCTTATGATGTACTGATCCGGCTGGCAAATCTCTACCGTGTGAGCACTGACTATCTTTTGGGGCGGCAAGATGTAAGAATGCTGGATATATCCGGCCTTACTACCGCAGAGGCGGCAGCAATCAGTAATCTTGTAGCCTCCATGACTGCGAAAAATCAAAAACTGGAGGATATGCAAACATGAAAAAAGATGTTAAGCCTTTTTGCTTGTTTTACGCTTGTGCTATCTATGGCTACAAGCGCATTTGCGGCAGAGGGTAGGCCAGATTGCGGCGAACAGCCGCAAGATCAAGAAGATCAAACAGCCCCCACAGTTTCTACACTGGAAGAACTGCAAGCCGCTATTGCTGCCGCAAAGGATGGGGATACCATTGCTATATCAGAAGAAATCACGCTTGACGCTGTAACATTGGAAACAAACAAGCGCATTGTCATCATAAGATCCGATACATATCCTTCAGGTACTCTTATCCGCCTTTATAATGGCGCAAAAATATCTGGGTTCATTTTTGAGGAACCAACGGATTCTACAATTATTTGTGTTTCATCCTGGGAAACAGCTATTGAAATAAAGAATTGTCAATTTATAGGCAATTCTATGAATACGCAATCTTTCATAAATGCGTATGGCGGAATAAACTATCCAAATCAAGTCAGAATTGATAGTTGCTATTTTGATGGAGCTACAAAAAGCGCAATAGTATGTACTAATGGGCTTACTTTGACCATTACGGATAGTGGATTTACAGATAATTCTTCTTTAACTCAAGGAGGCGCAATTTACAGTAGCAGTACACTTATACTTGATAATTGTATTTTTTACAGGTAATAAAGCCGTTTCAGGCGGTGGTGTATATTGTAGCGGTGATCTGACAATTACCGATTGCCAATTTAGTGAAAACCAAATTGAAAATAAAACGTTTGGTACTGATATTCTATCTTTGGGTATACTGACCATGACCGATGATCCGCGGGACGGCACAGGATACTATGAAGAGTCCACAGGCGAAAAGATTGTATTGCCGCTTACCGATTACGCAAGTACCGCAAAGCTAATTTTCTTGACAGATGAACAGGCAGCGGAGTATTTTGCACCTGAAGAACCTGATAATCCCGATGAAGAACCAGACACCCCCGAAACACCCTCAGAGCCGCCAGAACAGCCCGATAACGGCGAGGATGGAGATGCACCCATTGAACCTGAAGAATCGCCTACAACGCCTGAAGGGCCGCAGGACAAAGCCTGATAGCAGCGATGATGATTATAAGCCGCCTGTATATCGTCCAGTGCGTCCTACAAAGCCCGTTGAACCAGAGCCGCAGCCCGCTCCCTCTCTGATTTGCAATAACGCTGTGATTGATACATCTCGCTCGGCTAAACTACAAGGGTATGGGGATGGCTTACTCCATGAGGATGATTCACTTTCACGTGCGCAAATGGCAACCATAGTATATCGGCTGTTGGATGATGAGAGCGTGGCTGCGTTAAGTGTGCCATCCAGCTCCTTTACCGATGTGGATGCCAGTGCTTGGTATGCGCCCTTTGTGCTGACGCTGGCTGATGCTGGCGTTGTTGGAGGTACAGGCAACGGATATTTTGCGCCTGACAGTCCGACAACATGGGTACAGCTCTTGACCGTGCTGGGGGCGCTTTGTGGGCGGCAGGAATGCGCCTTACAGCATATCCGATATGATGGATGGGCGAGGCCGGCCATTGAAACGGCTGTTGCTCTCGGATGGATTGAGGACAGTGCCGAGATTGTCCCCGACGATGTGATAACCCGTGGAGAGGCGGTTGAGCTTATTAACATGGTGCTAAAGCAATACAGATAGGCCGAAATTGTAGAGCCGTAACCAAGAGCAGATTGAGCGGGTGGGTAG
>VOFB01000844.1_pt1 | contig 30001 bp, 38 predicted proteins | sample 5384141 | NCBI WGS metagenome assembly VOFB01 (sample SAMN12384721, study PRJNA508395) | human gut metagenome | isolation source: healthy gut A | host: Homo sapiens | reverse complement strand
TAATAAATCTACTAAAACTATCATGCATATTATTATAAATGGATGTAATATTTTTTATTTATTTTTTCTAATAATTCTTTATCATAGCATGTAATTAATTCTACTATTAATTTGCTAAGTATTACAGATCCGATTAGTGAAAACATTGATAATTGTCTTCTTGATTCTAGCATTAAAAATGCTAGTCCACCTATCATAAATAAATCACTTAATTTTATTTTTTGTAAATGTTAATACTTGCTAAAAATTATTGTTGTACATAAAACCTCTGGTTGTTCAGCTATTATCATTAGTAAATGTTCATTTATATTTTTGTGGTGTTTCCTTGCATTGTTTTTACTAAATATGTATATTGTGTCTCCTAGTGGTGTTAATAGTCCTGTAAACGCGCATATTATCATAATTACAATTAACCATTTAACATTTTTATTTTTTGTTATTTTATCTTATATGGATTTTGTATTGATTTACTTTTTTTTTATTTTACTTAACTTTTAACGTAATTCATCTAGTTCTTTTGAAATTTTCTAATGCCTCTTTGTTATTTGATGAATATTTTATTTTTTATTTTTAATAACCTTTCTTGCACTTTTTTGTATATTATTAAATCTGCAAGCACTGCAATTAAATATTCTCCTATATATGGCAAAAATAGTATAAATAAGAAAAGGCCATACTGCCACATGTAAGTTTGCAATTAGTGTAGAATTTAATGTTAATAAATCACCATCATTTATTTTCTTTATTTTTTTTCATGTCATTCCAAAATATGTTCTCCTTTTTATTTTATCATTTTGAAGAGTTACTTATTTTGACTTTTGATTATAACAAATTAAAAATAATAAAAAAAAAAAAAATCTAGACATAATCTAGATTTTAATTTTTATATAAAACTATACAGCTTGCTCTTCTTCTTTTTCTTGGTTGTCTTCTTCATTTATTATTTCTAAGCTTCCAACAGATACTTCATATGCAATTCTTGTTTCTGATGTTCCATCTTCAAATTTTTTCTCGTAAGTTCTAGATTGAACTCTTCCTACTATTTTTACTTGTGTTCCAACTTCTATGTTTTGGCAAAATCTTGCATTTCTTCCCCATGCAATACATGGAATATAATCTGATTTGTTGTATGCTCTATTTACTGCAAGTAATATGTCTGATATTTCTCTACCAAATGGTGTTTGTCTATAAATTGGTTTTTTGCATATGTAACCGATTAATACAACTTCATTTGTTATTACATCTTTTTTTACCATTTCATTTTGTGTGTTTTCTTCTTCATTAACTTCTATAATGTCTTTTGCAAATACTGTAAGTATTAATTTGTTTTTTTCGTTTTCATAACTGTTATATGATCTAAATTGACCTTTTACCAATAATTTTTTTCCTTGTGTTAACATTTCGTCTGTTATTATTCTTTCTGAAATTTTAACTGGTATTATGTCTGAGTTTCCGCTTAAACGTGGAATTTCTAAGTCAAATATATAAAATCTTTCTCCATATATTTCATGGCTAAGTTTTCTAAAAAATTTGTATCCAAAATTTTTTTCCTCCCTATTTTTATAATATTTATCAATTGTACTTTTTCTTTTTGCTTTTTTCATAATTCTTATTATACACTATTTTTTTGGTTTTGTCTACATAAAAGTTAAATTTATTCATTTTTTCCTTATTTTGTCTCATTTTCATCCATTATTTTTATATTATTTAAATTATTTAGTATAAATGCCAACATTATTTCATGTATATTTGTTCTATTTTCTTTTTGTATTTTTATATTATATTCTCCAACTTCAATTGCCTTATTTTCCATATTTTCAAATTCTCTTTGAACAAGAATTAATACTGACTCATCTGTTATACTTGAAAGTGTAACTGTTGATTTATGGTTAAGACCATATGTTATAATATTTGTTTTTATTTCTTTTAATATACTACAATTAATTTCTATATCTGAATTTATTACTAAATATTTAGCCTTCATACAAAAATTTTTTTTACATAATTTATTTCTTCTTTAAAATTTTCTAAATTTTCACTAATAACTATTATATCACATTTTACATTTTTAACGTTTTCTATACTTTTCTTTTAATGTTTATTAATGTTTTATCTATTTTATTCATATTTTTTGTAAAATCTGAAATTTTTTATTATCTAAAAAACTCCTATAAAAGACATAATACATCTCCTTTTTATGTCTTTTTTTTTTTCCCTTATATGGAAAATTTATGCATAATTATTTTGTTTGTGTTCCATTAACATTAATTTTATAATTATCTTTGTATATTAAATCTCCTACTCTTACTACTTCAAACCCTTTTTGTTTTATATTTTTTATTAGCATATCTAAAGCATTTGCTGTGTTTTTTTGTTCCATTATGACTTAATATTATATCTCCATTATTTAATTTGTCTTTTATTCTATTCCACATTTGTTCTCCTGTTAATCCAGAATAATCTAATGTGTCTAAGTTCCATTGAATTGTATAATAATTCATGTCATTTGCAGCTTTTATTACTGTGTTGTTATATTCCCCATATGGCGCTCTATATAAATTCACTTTATTTTTTGTAATATCTTCAATTTTTTTTACAACTTGTTTGTATTTCTTCTTGATTTTTTCATAACTTAAATTATTTACATGTGGATGTGTGTTACTATGGCTTCCGTATTTCGTGACCTCTTTTGGCTATTTCTTCTACTTCTTTTGGATATTTGTCTACCCAGTCTCCTACCATAAAAATGTTATTTTTACATTGTTGTCATCTAATGTTTTTAATATACTGTCTATGTCGTCTGCATTCCAGGCACAATTCATTGTAAATGCTACCTTTTTTTTCTTCTGTTTGTACATTATATATTGGTAACAGTTTTTCGGTAGCTGATGATGTCATTTGTGTATTTTCATCTGTTTTATTCATTGCATTTGCAGTAAAAAAAAAGCAAACATACTGTTAATATTGATACAACATATGCATAAATTTTTTCTTTATTAAATACTAAGAACATAAAAAAACCTCCAAACTCTATATTCTATTTTTATGAGTTTTAAGGTTTTTTTTTATTACTATATTTCAATTTATTATATTATCTTTATTTTGTTTATTCTCTTTATCTCTAAATAAATTCATGTTATCTTTAAAATTCGTCAACTTTCTTTGTTTTTTCATAATATATATTAAGCAGTTTATCTGCAAAAAAAAAAAGGAAGATTTTTATGGAATTTGAAGAAAAAAACCATGCCCAAAAATTGATATTGATGGAGTAATTTCTAAGGGTAAACAATTTGACTTAGATATAACTTTACCAGAAGATCATAGAAATGTTATATATGGAGTTGTAAGAAATTGTTTTAAAGAGCCTGTTTGCGACGCTGTAGTTAAATTAGTTGAAGTTGTTTATGACTGTGGTAAAGAAGAAAGAAGACCTGTTGGTCATACTTTTACAGATAAAGAAGGAGAATTTGTTTTGGTCCTTTATGTCCAGATAAACAATATGCTCTTCAAATTTGGGTAAATGATACAAAAAAAATAAAAATATGCACAAAATGTCATCATGAAGGAAAATGCTTAAAAGGCGATAAAATGAAATGTGATTGTTTCCTTGATGAAAAAGATGATGAAAAAAGACGATTGTAGAGAATGCAAATAATTAAACAAAAAGCTCATAGTTTATCTATGAGCTTTTATTTTAATTATATTCATTATAATCTCCTAAATATACTTCATTACCTTCAGTTTTCAAAGTTAAAGTAGCATTTGCCATCTTTTCTTCATTTTTCTCAACTAAATTTTGTTTTATTAGTTCCATATTAATTTTATATATATTTTCTTCATTTTGTACATCTAATATCTTATAATTATATTTTTCATATGTATTATCTTCTTCAAAATCCTTAATTTCAACTTTTTCTTTTTCTATATTATATTTATAATAAGGCTTATATCTTTCTAGTATAGAAAAATCAATATCAGAGACTTCTCCGAAAATATCTTTATATTCTTTTTTTTTTATCTCTTCCATTTGTACATTTGTTTTTTATTTTGATTTATGGTATATGCTAATACATACTGCATTTTTATTTCATTAGAATTCTTGTGTTCTTCATTATCATATATAATAAATATCTTTAATAAATCATGATTCAAGTATTTTTCTTCTACATATTTATTTACAAATAATTTAATTACTTCATTTTTAGAAGATATTGATTCATTTTTTATTTTATAAGTTTTTAAAATAACTGATAACATAATTATAATAGCTATTATCAAAATTATTATAATACTATATAGAATTACTAACTTTTTTTTGCCCTTTTCTTTCATATAATACCTCTTTTCTTTTTATTATTCTTTTGTAAATGTTCCTGAACCTGTTACTTGTATATTGAATTGTCCTGATTTAGTATCACTACTGTCTATTATTGTGAATTTACCTTTGTTTTCTATATTTATACCTGAATTTCCTGAAATTGTATAGCCTTTTAAATCAATTTTTATTATTTTGTTTGAACTAATTGTAATATTTTCTGATACTGTTGCTCCATTTACTAAAATTATATATGTTTCTTTATTATCTATACATGAATTTATAGCTTCTTGTAGAGTTGAATAGTATGTACCATTTACACATGCAGTCATTGTATCTGTTGCTAAAAATCCTAATGTTGTAGTTTGATAATTGTCTTCTGTTCCTCCAACAAGTGTATATTTGTCTTCTACCCTAGTTATATTGCCTGATATTGCTGCTAATATACCTTTAACTATTCCATCATAGAAATTAAATTGCCCATTTCCTTCATTGCTTATTCCATATGTACTTCCAATTATTTCTGGATTTGTTGTACTTACATTTCCATCTTCTTTTCCTAAGGTTAATGTTGCAGTATTTGTTGTTATTTTTATTGCAGCTGTATTATAATTTGTATTTCCTGCATTATTATATTTTATTGTTCCTCCTTCTATTGTTGCGGTTCCTCCTCCACATTCTAGTGCTGCGTAATTTGGTTCTTGTACTTCTACTGTTCCTCCTGTCATTTTTAATGTTGAATTATTATATATTCCTTTTTCGCTACTTTTTATTGTTCCTCCTGATATTTCTAATGTTCCTCTGTTTATTATTGAATTATACCATTCTGGCGCACTTACTGTTCCTCCTGTTATTTCTATTGTTCCGCCTTCATTTTGTATTCCACTTCCTCTATATAATGCTGCTACTTTTCCATCTTCTATTATTACTTTTCCATTATTATAAATTCCACATTCTGAATATCTTGTATCTCCTTGGGTTGTTCTTATTTCTCCTCCTGTTACTTTTATTGTTCCTTTTTTATTTTCTATTGCTTTTCCTTGATTTGTTACAAGTCCTCCTTTTATTTCTACTACTCCATTTTCTGTATTATTATATATTGCACTATATCCTTCATAATAATATGTTGCTTGTACTGTTCCTCCTTCTATTTCTACTTTATTACTACTTGTGTTATATATTGCATATGTATACGCACTTACTGTTCCTCCTGTTATTTTTACTGTTCCTTGTTCAATGTTATTTATACACTTATTCTTTAGCCCATCTGAAATAATTACTCCTCCTGTTACTTCTAACATTCCTTTGTTTTCTATTGTCTCATCTATTGCTGAACTTCCTGTCATTTGCATTGTTATATTATTTATTGCAAAATTTCCTGTTTCCTCATTTTTTAATATTGTTCCTTTGGCACTTATTATTCTTCCATTTCCTATACTATCTACTATTTTAAACTTTCCATTATTAGTAAATAGATTTTCTATTCCACTTAAAATTTTATATGATTGTATATCTAACACTATATTTTTGTTTTCTTCTATTATATTGGCCATATCTGTTGTACAATTTCTTAATACTTCTACTGTTGTTTCTGTTCCATCACTTGGGCATGCATCAAATGCTTCTTGGAATGTATAATATTCTTTTTCTCCTATTTTAGCTACTGGTAAGTTTCCTAATATTGCTGTTTCAATTTCATTTTCTTCTGTTGTTATTACCTCATACCCCTTTTCTTTGGCTGATAAATTTCCATTTATTGCTGTTTTTCCTTTTATTATTCCGTCATAAAAATTAAATGTACCATTTCCTTCATTATTTATTCCATATCTACTTCCTATTATCTCTGGATTTGTTATACTTACATTTCCATCTTCTTTTCCTAAGGTTAATGTTGCAGTATTTGTTGTTATTTTTATTGCAGCTGTATTATAATTTGTATTTCCTGCATTATTATATTTTATTGTTCCTCCTTCTATTGTTGCGGTTCCTCCTCCACATTCTAGTGCTGCGTAATTTGGTTCTTGTACTTCTACTGTTCCTCCTGTCATTTTTAATGTTGAATTATTATATATTCCTTTTTCGCTACTTTTTTTATTGTTCCTCCTGATATTTCTAATGTTCCTCTGTTTATTATTGAATTATACCATTCTGGTGCACTTACTGTTCCTCCTGTTATTTCTATTGTTCCGCCTTCATTTTGTATTCCACTTCCTCTATATAATGCTGCTACTTTTCCATCTTCTATTATTACTTTTCCATTATTATAAATTCCACATTCTGAATATCTTGTATCTCCTTGGGTTGTTCTTATTTCTCCTCCTGTTACTTTTATTGTTCCTTTTTATTTTCTATTGCTTTTCCTTGATTTGTTACAAGTCCTCCTTTTTATTTCTACTACTCCATTTTCTGTATTATTATATATTGCACTATATCCTTCATAATAATATGTTGCTTGTACTGTTCCTCCTTCTATTTCTACTTTATTACTACTTGTGTTATATATTGCATATGTATACGCACTTACTGTTCCTCCTGTTATTTTTACTGTTCCTTGTTCAATGTTATTTATACACTTATTCTTTAGCCCATCTGAAATAATTACTCCTCCTGTTACTTCTAACATTCCTTTGTTTTCTATTGTCTCATCTATTGCTGAACTTCCTGTCATTTGCATTGTTATATTATTTATTGCAAAATTTCCTGTTTCCTCATTTTTTAATATTGTTCCTTTGGCACTTATTATTCTTCCATTTCCTATACTATCTACTATTTTAAACTTTCCATTATTAGTAAATAGATTTTCTATTCCACTTAAAATTTTATATGATTGTATATCTAACACTATATTTTTGTTTTCTTCTATTATATTGGCCATATCTGTTGTACAATTTCTTAATACTTCTACTGTTGTTTCTGTTCCATCACTTGGGCATGCATCAAATGCTTCTTGGAATGTATAATATTCTTTTTCTCCTATTTTAGCTACTGGTAAGTTTCCTAATATTGCTGTTTCAATTTCATTTTCTTCTGTTGTTATTACCTCATACCCCTTTTCTTTGGCTGATAAATTTCCATTTATTGCTGTTTTTCCTTTTATTATTCCGTCATAAAAATTAAATGTACCATTTCCTTCATTATTTATTCCATATCTACTTCCTATTATCTCTGGATTTGTTATACTTACATTTCCATCTTCTTTTCCTAAGGTTAATGTTGCAGTATTTGTTGTTATTTTTATTGCAGCTGTATTATAATTTGTATTTCCTGCATTATTATATTTTATTGTTCCTCCTTCTATTGTTGCGGTTCCTCCTCCACATTCTAGTGCTGCGTAATTTGGTTCTTGTACTTCTACTGTTCCTCCTGTCATTTTTAATGTTGAATTATTATATATTCCTTTTTCGCTACTTTTTATTGTTCCTCCTGATATTTCTAATGTTCCTCTGTTTATTATTGAATTATACCATTCTGGCGCACTTACTGTTCCTCCTGTTATTTCTATTGTTCCGCCTTCATTTTGTATTCCACTTCCTCTATATAATGCTGCTACTTTTCCATCTTCTATTATTACTTTTCCATTATTATAAATTCCACATTCTGAATATCTTGTATCTCCTTGGGTTGTTCTTCTTTCTCCTCCTGTTACTTTTATTGTTCCTTTTTTATTTTCTATTGCCTTTCCTTGATTTGTTACAAGTCCTCCTTTTATTTCTACTACTCCATTTTCTGTATTATTATATATTGCACTATAACCCTCATAATAATATGTTGCTTGTACTGTTCCTCCCACTATTTCTACCTTACTACTACTTGTGTTATATATTGCATATGTTGAAGCATTTACTGTTCCTCCTGTCATTTTAATAGTTCCTTCTCCTTTATTGTCAATTGTTTTACTTACTGCACTTATATTTCCACTAAGTATTTGAAGAAGTCCTGAATTTTGTACAACACTGTTACCAGACTTTTTCACATTAAATGAAGACCCATATATTTTTAAATTTGCACCCTCATTATTGGTGATTATATTTCCAATAGAGCTTATAAATGTTCCGCCACCTTCAATAGTTAAATTACCATTATTATTTATATAGCTATTTACTAAAGTTGTAATTGAAAAGCCTGCCATATCTATATTTATAATTTTTTCTTTTGAAATATTTAATGCTTCTGGAGAAACTTGATTTCTTAAAACAGTTATTTTGTTTCTTCACCATCAATGCAGGCATCTATTGCATCTTGCATTTTTTATATGTAACAACTTTTCCATCTTTTGTAATAGAAGCTATATCTGGTATCTGTTTTGTTAATGTCCATACTTCATTGTTATTTTCCATATTACTTATAATCTCAGAATCCTTTGGAATATTTATAGAATTTGCAAAAACAGGTGGATTTCAATTATTTTTCCATCATAAAAGTTTAATATTCCAGAATTCATATTAATTTTTCCATTTATTTCAGGAACTGTATTTGGTTCTTTGTCATCATCTTCTCCCAATTGTATAGTACCTGTTCCTGAATTTGTTATTCCATTTAAAACATTTCCTGACTTAATATATACAGTTGCACTATTTTTATTATTTATATTATTTATAGTTGAATTCTCTATAAAAATATTTCCAGAACCTTCAAATGATACATTTGATCTTGTTGAATTAATAATATTTACAATTCCAGTTCCTCTATTTGTCAATCCATTAGAGCCTTTAATATTATTTAAATTAACAGTTCCTTCTTTATAATTTATAATATTACCAATTGTAGCATTATTTATATCAAAGTCTTTTGAAGAATAATTTTCTATATAAGAAATTGTTCCCGCTTCTATAGTCAAATTTCCATTTTCTCTATTATATAATCTGCTAATATTACCTCCAGATATAACACTTTCTTTTTCACTATAATTTTGTAAATCTGCATTAATTGTTCCGCCCATTATTTCTAAATTTCCATTCTCATTACAAATTGATTTTGTAATAGCAATGTTTGATATCTGTGTTGTTCCTAATTTATTATAAATGCCATACTCACCTGTTGAAATATTTACACTATTGCATATATATGTTCCCTCATTGTATATAGCATAACTATAGCTATTAGTAGCTAATACCTCTGTATTTTCATTTGTTACTAACTTACCTGCATTGTATATTGTTGATTTTCTATAATATTTCCCACTAGAATAATAGCCACCTTTTGGTGTCTGAATCTTGACATCATTTGTAGTTAGTTGTGCATCCTTATCATTATAAATTGTACTATCTGAAGTATTAAGTATCAACGCTGTTTTAATTGTTTCTCCTTCTCTAGAAACAATATTAAGTTTTCCACTATTCTTTATAGCATATTCACTTGCATGACTGGTAATTTGTTTACCATCTAAATTTATTGTCACATTTTTTGTACTATCTATTATTAATGTCTCTTGTAATTCATTTGGAATTACCAAATAAATAATGTCATTTTCTTTTGCTTTATCAACAGCCTCTTGTAAAGTTGAATAATAAATATGCCCAATTCTTGCTGAATAATCCGCAAGTCTTCCTAAAATTGCAACTTCACCATTATCTTCTACTGTTGTTATTGCACTATAATCAGTAGGTGTAGCTGTTACATCTCCTTTAATTGCTTTATTTGCTTTTATTATACCATCATAAAAAAGTTAAATGTTCCATCATTTAAAATCCCATTTATTTGTCCTATTATTTCTGGTCTTATAATGCTTACATCACTATCATCTGAACCTAAAATTATAGTTGCTCCTTCATTATTTTTTATTGCAATATTATTTTCACTTGTTATTTTTCCTATTTTATTTTCATCAGTTGATGAATCTATTATACTTAATGTTCCATTATTTTCTATTGTACACATATTATATAAATTATTACTTATTGTATTTCCGTTTAAATCTAAGGTTATATTTTGTCCTGAGTACACATTGCATGTTTCTTCTGTGTCTCTTAACAATTGTATTGTAGCTTTTGTTCCATCTTTTAAACATTGCTCTATTGCATCTTGAACACTTGGATATATAACATTTGTTTCTACAATTTTAGCAATTCCTTCAGTTATACTGCATTTTAGTACCTGCTGTGTTTTATTTGAGGCATTATCTGTAGCAATAACCCACAAATACCAATCTCCCAATTCTGTTACTTTTTTTGTTATTTCATCATCTGTTACATCTTTCCAATCTTCTCCTGTTGGTTCAACATCCTTACTTGATGACCAACCATATTTTTGACTTGCTAGTTGACTTCCTCCCTCATCATTTACATTAACTTGTATTTTTATTGTTGCCGTTCCATCTTTTAGCATTTTATCACCAGTATTTTTTAATATAATTTTTGGAGCTTCTTTATCAATATTTTTTACTGTATATTTTTCTGTCACAGCTTTATTTCCATTTTTTGCTTCAGCAATAATTTGAGTATTACTAGATATTGCTCTTTCAACCTTATTTTCTGTGACTGTATTTTCAGCTTCATCTGATAATTTATAGGTCTTATTTGTTAAACTATTTCCATACTCTATTGTCACTTTAACATCTTTATTTGTCCATGTATCATTATTAGGAACGGCTGTAATTTGTATTTTGTCACTTTCAACTTTGCTTATTAAATCATTTTCATTAACATCGCCTTTTAAACTCCATATTTTTCCATCTCTTACATAATATAAAGTATTATTTGATAAGTTCAAAGCAAAAACATCTGTAAAGCTAGTAAGTCTTTCATATTCGTTTTCAGTATATGTTGTTTGATTATTTCCCAAATTAGAAGTAACATTTAATTCTTTTAGATTCACCAAACCAACCCTTATATTTAATTGTGTTAAATATTTATCTGAACTAATTATATTATTGTCTTGCAAATCTTTATTGCTTAATTCTCCAGAATAATCACCGGCTTTTAGTCTTTTTCCTTCTCCTTCTGCTCTTTTAGAATTTAATGTATCTTGTAATTGTGATAACTCTGTCATTATTTGTGAATCTGTAGCTTTATCTACCATCCCACTTTTACCAGAAAAAGTTGCAACCATTATACTTGCTATTATAAGCATCACTACAATAGTTACTACTAAAGCTATCATTGTTACACCTTTTTGTTTTTTAAACTGTCCCATAATAATTTTCCCTTCTTTAATATAATAATTACTTATATTTTATATAAATATAAACGTTCAATCAATATATGCTTTTATTGATTTATAAAGTTATATAACATATTCTTAGGGGACAAATTATTCTAAGTTTTTTTCCATCTTATTAAATCTTTATTACATTTTGGTTTCAAAAGGCAAAAAGAGCATGTTTTAACATGCTCAAAGTTATACTTCCGTAATAGATTTTGCTTTTTTAATTCTAAATTACTCCTAATTTTTTTGCAAACTGTTTTCCCTTTTTTATCATTTTTCTTTTTGCTTTGTTCTCGTTTTCTAAATACATCATCATTATTCCTGTTGTTACTAATCCACCAATAAACATTCCTTTTACAAATTTCATTTTACCACCTCTATTTGATTTTATTTTGCCTAATTTTATTATGCTTTATTTTTAGAATTAATATACTCTTTTATAATGGAATATATTTCATGAATAGCAATAATTGCTAAAAAAATTCCGAAAATATTTTTTTAGATCTTTTACATTTGTATATATTGCTAAATTGGCACCAACTATAGCTCCCAATACTCCAAAAATGGAAATTATTGTTGCAAGTTTTAAATCTATATTTTTATTTTTAAAATTTACTATTATGGCCACTATTGATGTTGGTATAAAAAATATTAAATTTGCACCTTGAGCTATGTGTTGCTCAATTCCTAACATAAATGTTAATAGGAAAATTAGTACTGTTCCTCCACCCATTCCAATGCCACTAATTATTCCTGATATCGTTCCAATTAAAATTTCTAACATAATAAAAACCTACTTTTTAGTAGGTTTTCCAATTTTATTAATTTAATTCATGTAATTTCCATTATATTGACTAATATTTATGCTATCTTTGTATAAATTTTATGCAGTAATCATCTTGTAGGAAATATAAATTAAAAATCCAGTAAATACAATTTTTAAAATTCTTTCAGGTAATTTTTTTAGTAATTTTGAACCAAAAAAACCACCAATTGCACCTCCAATACCGCACAAAGCTCCAACTTTCCAGTCTATATAATGACCTTTATAATAAAAAATGCTACTTGTAATAACCATCATAAGAATACAAAAAATTGATGTCCCTCTTGCTTTTTTTGATGGCACATCTAACAAATAAACAAATGCTGGAACTAAAATCATTCCACCACCAGTAGAAAAAAAACCGCTTATAAAACCAGCAAATAAGCCAACTAATGCTTTTTTTATCATAAAATTCTCACCTTAATTTTATAATTGCCAATTTTTAAAAAAATAAACATAAAATTTACCACCATCTTAAAAGCTTAAATGGCAATATATATTATTTTTTTGCACCTTGGTGTCACAACCAACTAATTTTAAAACTATTGTTGGTTGCTCCAATTCGCACTCATGCTAACAGCACTCGTTTGGTCGCTTACGCGGTGCATCAAAATAATATATACTGCTATCTTCCAACTTAAAACAGTGATATATTTTTAATTTTCTGGTGGTATATAATACTTTGTTCCTACCATTTTATCTGGAAGATATTGTTGTTCCACATAATGTCCTGGAAAATCATGTGGATATAAATAGCCTTGATGGTATCCAAACTGTTCCATACCTTTTGCTGGTGCATTTCTAATATGCATTGGAACTTCTCCTGTATCTTTATTTGCAACATCTTCCATTGCTTTATTTATTGCATTATAGCTTGCATTTGATTTTGGAGAAGTCGCCACATAAACAGCCGCTTCTGCAAGTATAATTCTTGCTTCTGGCATTCCAACCATATGCACAGCTTGCATTGCACTATTTGCAACCACTAAAGCATTTGGATTTGCCATTCCAACATCTTCTGCTGCTGCTATAACTATTCTTCTTGCTAAAAACATTGGGTCTTCTCCTCCATTTAGTGCTCTTGCTAAATAAAATATTGCAGCATCTGGGTCTGTTCCTCTCATTGATTTTATAAATGCACTTATATTGTCATAATGACTATCTCCATTTTTATCAAATATTGCTTTTTTACTTTGTACACTATTTTTTATTACATCATCTGTTATGTTTATATAGCCATCTTTGTCCATTTGTGTAGTTAATACTGCAACTTCAAGCCCATTTAATGCTGTTCTTACATCTCCATTACAAATTGATGCTAATTTTTCTAGTGTTTTGTCTTCTATTTTAATGTTATATTCTCCAAGTCCGTCTTTTCTTTCTAAAGAATTTTTTAGTATTTGATATATATTTTCTTTAGTTAATGGTTCTAGTTTTATTACCATTGATCTTGATATTAAGGCTTTGTTTACTTCAAAATATGGATTTTCTGTTGTAGCTCCTATTAATATTATTGTTCCATTTTCAACAAATGGTAATAGTGCATCTTGTTGCAATTTATTAAATCTATGTATTTCGTCTATAAATAATATGCTCTTTCCTATTGGATTTAGCATAAAATTTTTTGTTTCTTCTATTACCTTTTTTATATCATTTACTCCTGCTGTTACTGCATTAATTTTATAAAACTTGTATTTTGTTGTTTGGCTTATTACTCTGGCAAGTGATGTTTTTCCGCATCCTGGAGGTCCAAATAATATTATGCTAGATAGCCTATCTGCTTTTATTGTCCTATATAATATTTTGTCCTTTGCAAGTACATGTTCTTGCCCTACATATTCTTCTAATGTTTTTGGTCTCATTCTATATGCCAATGGTTCATTACTATTCATTTTATCACCTTTATTTTGATAATTCTAATAATCCTTTTTTAATTATTTCTTCTAATGTCATTTCCTTTATGTCTAATTTTTCTAATTTCTTTTCTATTTCTTTTTTTTATAGCCTAATACTTGAAGGGCTGATATTGCTTCATTTACTTTATCATTGTTTTTAATTGCTTCTTGTATTTTACTTGTTTTGTTATTTTCTTCTTTAACTTTACTATTTATTTCTTCTATTTGTTGTTGTTGTTTTATTTTGTCTTTTAGTTCAAGTATAATTCTTTTTGCTGATTTTGGGCCTATTCCTGGAATTCCAGTTAATACTTTTATATCTTCTGAAATAACTGCAATTGCAAATTCTGATGGTTCGCATACTGCAAGCATTGTCAATGCTGTTTTTGCTCCCACTCCACTAACTGATATTAATAGTTCAAACATTCTAAGCTCTTCTAATGTATTAAATCCAAATATGCTTATATCATCTTCTCTTACTCTATAATAAGTGTAAACTTTTACCTCTTTACCTATATTACCAAGTTTTTCTATTCCAACATCTGACATGTTTACTTTATAGCCTAGTCCTCCAACGTCTATTACAACAAAACCTGTCATTTTCATTTCTAATATTCCTTTTATATATGCTAACATTTTATTCCTCACTTTTTTAATTTCTTTGCTCATTATATGATTGATATAATAAAAAGTCAATAGACTTTAGATATTTTTACGAACTTTTTTTCGTATATATCTAAAGTCTATTTTTTACATATTATAAAAATAAGTTGCCTCTAAATCTGCTTCATGCATTAATAATGCTAATGGATATTTTTTATATGCTGCCCCAATTGTATTGTAAAGTTCCTTTGGCTCTGTATATCCCATATGCCAGCGAATTGAATATTTTTCTTCTGGTGTAAGTTTTATGTATTCTGTAATCATCATTACTGATTTTTCGCCATGTCCATATGGAATTGTATCATCTATTGTGTAATAGGGAACCTTTTCCCATACTCCTAATTCGTTTTTAGCATTTCTATAATCCACTTTATAAAAGTTTGCTTTACATAGATCATGCAATAATGGTACCAATATCAATGTTTCTTTATTCACATTTATTGGCTTTATATTATGTTCTACTTTATGTTTTAATATTTCATAAACTTTCATACTGTGTTCTACAAGCCCACCTTCGTGATCTCCATGAAATCTAGTACTTGCCGGTGCTTTAAAAAAATCTGTTTTTTCTATAAATTGTATTAAATCATCTATTCCTTCTCTTTTTTACTTGTCTTAATAAATTTAAAAATTCCTCTTTCATTATTTTATCCTTTCACATTTCTTTTTGCTTTTCTTCTATATTTTTATTCCATCTTTCTTGAACCATCTTTTTTCTTTCTAAATTCATATGTTTTTGCAATAATTTAACTCCATTTTCTTTTTGCATGTCTCCAATAAAAAGTCCTTGATTCTCCAAATTAATTAGTGTTCTTAGATCTACTTCCATAAATTGATTATTTTTACTAGATGATAAATATGCCTTTATTTCATCTTTATATATGCTATATATACACATTGAATATTGCTTTTCTTCAGTATCTTGTATTTTTCTATAACAATTACAATAATATATATTTCTTTTATCATATTGGCCTGCTGTTTTATAAAATACACCTCTGTAATGTTTATATAATTCAATATATTCTAATTGTTCATTAAATCTACTTATTTCTTTATCATTTATTACTGTTTCTAATAATTTATCTGGGGGTAAATCCTTTACTTTTTTTTGCTAAATCACTTATTTTTTCATCCATATATTCAGAGCTATCATTTACATAGCCTAATTGTCTTTGGATTTCATAAATTTCTTCATTGCTAAATACATCTAAATTTTCCTCAGCACAATCATACCCTTGTGCAAAAGCTTGTTGTTCTTGATTTTGTTTGAATATTACTTAAATCTTGTTGTAAGTCTGCCTTTATGTTCTTTCCATCACTAAATTGTATAATGTTATAAATATGTTTGTCTCCTCCATTAGGTGTACTTATATAGCTTTTTATTCCAAACTCACTATAAATACTTTTACATAAATATGCTAAACTTACACAAACAATTTTCTTTTTTTTGTGCAACAGAATCAACATTATACTTTGCACATTTAGCCATTTTGTAAATTTTATCTTTTGTTTTGCTATTTCCAAAAAATATTTTTCATCAAATGCCTTCATTTTTCCAAGTTCTAAATATATATACATAGCCATCTTTTTTTCTTTTCTATCTTATTCCCAGTAAATGTTGGCATATTTTGTTTTAAATATTGTACGATTTCCTTTTTAGTCATTATTTAATCACTTTCTCCATGCTTTTGTTCTTTCTATTGCCTCTATAGTATTTTCTTTTGTTCCAAATGCTGTTAATCTAAAGTATCCTTCTCCATGTGGTCCAAATCCACTTCCTGGTGTTCCAACAACATTTACATTTTCTAATAATTCATCAAAAAATTCCCAAGAAGTCATATTTTCTGGTACTTTTAGCCACACATATGGGGAATTTACTCCACCATATGTTGTAAATCCAGCTTCTTCTAAACCTTGCTTTATTATTTTAGCATTTTCCATATAATAATTTATGTTTTCTTGTATCTGTCTTCTTCCATCTATGCTGTATGTTGCCTCTGCTGCCTTTTGAACAATGTACGACACTCCATTAAATTTTGTACATGTTCTTCTATTCCATAATTTATTTAAGCTTACTTTCTTGCCATCTTTTGTATAGCCTTTTAATTGTTTTGGAACTACAACATATGCACATCTAACTCCAGTAAAACCAGCAGTTTTTGAGTAACTTCTAAATTCTATTGCTACATCTTTTGCACCTTCTATTTCGTAAATACTATGTGGTATATCTTTTTCAGTAATATATGCTTCATATGCAGAATCATATAATATTATAGAATTATTTTCTTTTGCATAATCTACCCATTTTTTTAGTTCTTCTTTGCTAAGTACAGTACCTGTTGGATTGTTTGGGAAACACAAATATATCATGTCTACTTTCTTATTTGGTAATTCTGGTTTAAAATTATTTTTAGATGTTACTGGTAAATAAACGATATTTTCATATATACCTTGTTTGCTATTAAATTTTCCGCTTCTTCCTGACATTACATTTGTGTCTAAATATACTGGATATACAGGGTCTGTTATTGCAACCACATTATCTTTAGCAAAGATGTCTACAATATTACCACAATCACATTTTGCTCCATCTGACACAAAGATCTCATCTTTATCTATTGTAATTCCCCTTTTTTTATAGTCATTTTCTACTATTGCGTTTCTTAAAAAATCATATCCTTGTTCTGGTCCATATCCTTTAAATCCTTCTTTTGTTCCAATTTCATCTACTGCTTTATGCATTGCCTCTAAAACTGCTGGAACTATTGGTTTTGTTACATCCCCAATCCCAAGTTTTATAACCTTTTTATCAGGGTTTTCTTCCATATATTTTGCAACCTTTTTTGGCTATTGTAGAAAATAGGTAACTATCTTGTAGTTCTAAAAAAGTTTTCATTTATATAACTCATCTTTTTATCATCCTTTCTTATATTTCTAGTTTTCCTTCAAATACAGTAACTGAAGGTCCTGTCATATATACATGATTATCTTTGCTACTCCATTCAATTTGTAAATTTCCACCTAGCAATTCTATATTTACATTTCTTGAAGTTAATCCATTTAAATTGCAAGCAACTGCTGTTGCACATGCTCCTGTTCCACAAGCTAAAGTTTCTCCTGCACCTCTTTCCCATACATACTCGCATTTTATGTTTTGTTTGTCTACAATTTCTATAAATTCCACATTTGTTTTGTTAGGAAATGCTTTATCTATTTCTAATACTTTTCCATACTTTTCTACATCAAATTCTTTTTACATTTTCTACAACTGTTATTGCATGTGGATTTCCCATAGATACGCATGTAAATGTAAATTCTTTGTCAATTGCTTTTAATTTTAAATTTTGTACTGGCATTTCTTCCGATATTACAGGTATTTTACTTGCCTCTAATATTGGCTCTCCCATATCTACTCTTGCTGTTTGTACTTTTCCATCTTTTGTGTTTAGATTTAATGTTTTGATTCCAGCAAGTGTTTCTATGGTAACAATTTGTTTAGTAGTTAATCCTTTGTCATATACAAACTTTCCTACACATCTTATACCATTGCCACACATTTCTGCTTCTCTACCATCACTATTAAATATTCTCATTTTAAAATCTGCAACTTTACTTTCACATATTAAAATAAGTCCATCTGAGCCTATTCCAAAGTGTCTGTCGCTGACAAATTTAGCTAGAGTTGTTATGTTTTCTATTTTTGATGAATTGCATCCATATAAACATAATCATTCCCTAGCCCATGCATTTTTGTAAATTTTATCATAATTTCCACCTTCTTTTAAGGTAATAATAAAGAATAGAATATAGTTATATTCTATTCTTTTGCATTTTATCATATTCATTTTTGTTTGTAAAGATTATTCTTTATATTGGCAAAATCAAATATTTAGTATATAATTTAGATGACTATTATTTATTAATTATTTAAAATTAGTCAAATTTAAATAAATTTAAATTGTATTTTTATTAAATAAATTTTAGAAAAGAGGTATTATGAAAATATTTAAAAAATACTACTAATATTACTAATCATTATATTAGTAATTATATCTATTCTATTTATAATAGGATTTAGTAGTTATTCAAAAGTATTAAAAGAAAAACCCCTAATAGACAGAATAACCGAAATAACTAGCAAAGAAAACTATGTTAAATTTGATAGCATGAGCAAAAATTATATAAATGCTGTAATTGCCATAGAAGACCACAGATATTATGATCATGGAGCAGTAGACTTTATTGCACTTGCAAGGGCATTATTTACTAACATTAGAGATAAAGAATTTGATGAAGGTGGAAGTACAATAACACAACAAGTTTCAAAAAACATATTCTTCAACCAAGAAAAAAGTATATCACGAAAGCTTGGCGAAGCATTTGGTGCATTTGACCTAGAAAAAAATTATTCTAAAAATGAAATATTTGAACTATACGTAAATACTGCCTACTTTGGAGATGGCTACTATGGAATATATGCTGCAAGCCATGGCTATTATAATAAAGATCCAAAAGACCTAACATTAGATGAATCCTCAATGTTAGCTGGAGTTCCAAATGCCCCATCAGTCTATGCTCCAACAGTAAATATAGGACTTGCTCGTCAAAGACAAAAACAGGTATTAAATAGTATGTTAACATATGGCTACATATCAGAAAAAGATAAAAGTGATGTATTAAACAACATAAAATAATTGCCAACGGTTCCGGGTTTAAATGGCAATTATTTCTAAATTATAAACTATTATTTATAATATTTTTCTATTACCCTCATATAATTTTATGAGGGATTTTTTATGAAACGTTTTCTATATAAAAAACATAAATTTATATATTTTATAATTTTAGTATTAATTGGAATGACCTTGTCTTTTTTATCAACATACGAATTTTCATTTGCAATTGAATTATCTTCCACTTCTATAATTGATGAAACATTTAAGGAAAAATTTTTAAGTTTAAGTAAATCTGAACAAAAAATTGCCTATCTTACTTTTGATGATGGCCCTACATTAAAAGCTACACCTAAAATTCTAGATATTTTAAAAGAAGAAGATGTTGTTGCAACATTTTTTGTTGTAGGTAAACATGTTAAAGAAAATCCAGAATTAGTTAAAAGAGCATATGATGAAGGGCATTTTATTGCTAATCATGGTTACAACCATAATAATTCAAAACTATATAAAAATGATGATAGTTTTATAAATGAAATTAAAAATACTGATATTGAAATAGGAAATGCAATTCGGTGTTTCAAATTATTGCTCACATGTATTTAGATTTCCCAATGGCTACATGTCGCCAAATAATAAATCTCAAAAAAAAATGCTGTGAAACTTCTAGAAAAACTAAATTATGCATATGTAGATTGGAATTGCTTGAATAAAGATTCTGAAAGAAAATGTAGTAAATATCAATTACTTAATAATTTGAAAAAAACATCTAAGAATAAAGGGACTCTAATAATTCTTATGCACGATACTAATGATGTAAGCCAAACTACTGAAGTTTTAAAAGACTCTATTAATTATCTAAAAGAACAGGGCTACACATTTCAAAATTTTTATAGTCTTTTTAAATAAAAATTGCCACGGTTTGCCACGGTTCCTGGTTTAAATGGCAATAAAATGCCACTGGTTCCGGGTTTGGATGGCAATAAATTATCACCTGTCTGGGTATAAATAAAAATAATTATGAGTTTGAAGAGCCGCGTAAGCGACCAACAGACGCATAGCACGAGTGCGAATTGGAGCAACCAACATATAAGATTTTAATTTTGTTGGTTGCGACACCAAGGTTCAAAAACCATAAATTATTTTTATTTATACCCAGACAGGTGATAATTTATTGCCATCCAAACCCGGAACCAGTGGCATTTTATTGCCATTTAAACCCGGAACCGTGGCAATTTTTTTATCTTAACTTTATATGTACATCTTCTAATTGTTTTTCTGTTACAACTGATGGCGCTCTCATAAGTAAATCTCTTGCTTTTTTGTTTTTTGGAAATGCAATTACTTCTCTTATATTTTGAGAATTTTCAATTAACATTACCATTCTATCTACACCAGGTGCTGCACCTGCATGTGGTGGGGTTCCATATTGGAATGCATTATACAATGCTCCAAATCTGTCTTTTACATCCTCTTCTGTATAACCTGCAATTTCAAATGCTCTAACCATTATTTCTGGATTATGATTTCTTACAGCTCCTGAGGCCATCTCATAACCATTACATACTAAATCGTATTGATATGCCAAAATATCTAATGGATTTTTATTATTTAATGCATCTAGCCCACCTTGTGGCATTGAAAATGGATTATGACTAAAGTCTATTGTTCCTTCATCTGATAATTCATACATTGGGAAATCAACTATAAAGCAGAATCTATATACATCTTTTTCTAATAAGTCTAATCTCTTACCTAATTCTATTCTAACTAAACCAGCAATTTTTTGAGCTTTGGCAAATTCGTCTGCTATAAAGAATACAGCATCATTTTCTTTTACTCCAATTTCTAATTTTAACTGTTCTTTTATTTCATCTGTAATAAATTTTGCAATTCCACCTTGTATGCTTCCATCTTCTTCAAATTTTGTCCATGCTAGGCCTTTTGCTCCAACTTCATCTGTCATAGCAAATTCACCCATTTTATCAAAGAATTTTCTTCCTTGTTTTGCTCCTTTTGGTACTACAATTGCCTTTATTGTCTTATTCTCAAATGCCTTAAATTCAGAGCCTTCAAAACATTTAGTTGCATCTTTTATTATTAAAGGATTTCTTAAATCAGGTTTATCTATTCCATACTTCTCCATTGCTTCCTTGTAAGGAATTCTTATAAATGGTCCCTTGTCAACTTTCCAATTTGTAAATTTTTCAAATGTATATGGTACAACTTCTTCCATAACCTTAAAAACATCTTCTTGTGTTGCAAAACTCATCTCATAATCTAATTGATAAAACTCACCTGGAGCTCTATCAGCTCTTGGGTCTTCATCTCTAAAGCATGGTGCGATTTGATAATATTTGTTAAATCCAGATACCATTAGCAATTGTTTAAATTGTTGTGGTGCCTGTGGAAGGGCATAAAATTCCCCTGGGTTTAATCTACTAGGTACTAAATAATCTCTTGCACCTTCTGGTGAAGAATTTGCAAGTATTGGTGTTTGAATTTCTGTAAATCCAAGTTCATCCATTTTATCTCTTAATGTTTTTAGTATTTTTGAACGAAGTAAAATATTATTATGTAATTTTTCATTTCTTAAATCTAAAAATCTATATTCTAATCTTAAATCTTCTCTTACCTCTTGATCTGTATTTATTTCAAATGGTAATATATTTTTACATTTTCCTAAAACTTCCAAACTTTGTGCAACAACTTCTATTTCACCTGTTGGAATTTTAGAATTTTTACTAGTTCTTTCCACAACTTTTCCGCTTTATGTGGATACAGCTTTCTGTATTAAATTCCTTTGCTTGTTCTTGTAACTTTTCGTCATTTATTACAATTTGTGTAATTCCAAATTCATCTCTTAAATCTATAAAAATCATTCCACCTAAGTTTCTTATTTTTTGAATCCATCCGGCAAGTTCAACTACTTCTCCTACATTTTTTATATTTAATTCACCACATGTTTTTGTTCTGTACATATTATGTTCCTCCTTAAATTTACAATATAATATCACATTTTTTCTTATAATTCAATTGTTAAAGTTATATTTATATATTGAAATTTCACTTTTTTAATGCTATCATAAAATTAGAGTTTTTACAAAGGAGCAATGCAATGAAAAATGAATTATTTGATTTTTATGATAAAACAAATTTAAAATCATATAACTTAGATGAAAAAATGAGATATCAATTAAATATGTTAGATACATTAGATGTTTTTACAAGAAAACATAGCGAAAATGTTGCAAGTTTAACATGTAGAATATGTGAATATCTACATTGTACAAAGGGCTTTACAGAATATTGCACAATTTGTGCATATCTTCATGATATTGGTAAATTATACATTCCACCACAAATTTTACAAAAGCCAGGAAGACTTACCGATGAGGAATTTGAAATAATGAAAACACATACAACAATTGGTTATGATATATGTATGAAAGACCTAAAACTAAGACCATATGCGGCAGGCCCTTTATATCACCACGAAGCATTAAACGGCACAGGTTACCCACAAGGACTAACCAAAAAAGATATTCCTTATGAAGCCCAAATAATAACAGTTGCAGATGAATATGATGCAATTGTAAGCAAGCGTCAATACAAAACCCATATTGGTATTTCAGACACATTAAAATTAATTATAGAAAATGCCCAACCGGGAAAAGGCTTAGATAAATCAAGTGCTCTTAGTGAAATTTCATCAATTGCAAAACTTGGAAAAGTAAATCCAATTATTGTAAAATGTTTATTTAAAGTTGTTTTAGATGACATTTATTATGAAATCACATGTACACAATCTTATCTTGATGATATTCAAGATGATTTAAATAGATTTAAACAAATTGAGAAATACGAAATAAAAATGAATGAGGCTAAAACTGAAAAGAAAAAAAATTATTATATGGAAGGAATTAAAATTCTTCTAAAAAAGAAGAAACTTTTGAGGATTATAAAAGACTTTATGCCGAATATTCTGAAGCATATACCAAAAGAAAAGCAATTATTGATAATCTTTGGCATGAAGCAAAAATCATCAAAAAATTAAAGGTATAAAAAATTGCCACGGTTCCGGGTTTGGATGGCATTTTATTGCCATTTAAACCCGGAACCGTGGCAACCGTGGTAATTTTTATTTTATCATCATTATTCTAAATCCAACTGATTTATCAAATATTTTTGAATCATTATATTGTATAGAACTTGCAATTGACCCTTTATTACTATAGTTTCCTCCTCTTGAAGTTTGTGTTCCACCTTCTAAAGTCCATTCTGATACATTTCCTGCTAAATCATAAATATTTAAAATCCCATTTTGCCCTGTTTTTTTAATTTCATTAGAATAATTACCCAAATTTTCATTAAAATTCAAAATATCACTTTTACTAAGACTTGTATTTTCTTCTATAAACTTACATACTAAATCCCACTGCATTCCAAACATCAAACTTATTTCACAATTATTATTTAATTCTTGTTTATAGTTATTTAATACTGTTTCTGCTTGAGGTAATGTAGTATAATTATATACAAACAAATCTTTTTGGCTCTTAGGAATAGCAGTTAAGCTAGAAGTATAATCTCCTCCTGTTTTTTTTGTTTCAATTCCGGCCTCATATCTTGAAATATAAAAACCTTCATGTTCCTTAATACTTTGCATTGCCTTATTTTTTAAATTGGCATAATCATTTTTATTTAATATTCCACATCCGTCATACCATAAATCTTTTGAAGAATCGTTTCTATAGTCTTTTGTATATTCTATTAATGCCTTTTCTACTTCTTCTGATGTTACAGCATCTATTGTTTCTCCAGTTTTATCTGCAATTTTCAAAACTTCTTTTGAAACAGGAATCCAAACAAATTCATTACCATTTATTTTTTCATTGCCACTTGAATCTTTTATAACAAGCCCCTTACTTATTTTATTCATTGTTGGTAATTTACTTACTTTAAATCCCTGTGGAATATGCCGTTTTGCCATCTTCATCTACATATGTTCCATCATTTTCATACACAGGAGACCATGAAGATTCATTTTCTTCATTTAGTGATAAATATATTACTTGATTGGCATTGTTTGTTCCATTTCCTTGGTAATAGCCTTCATATGCATTTGCACTTTCTAAAAATTCTTGTTTTTTGTATCATTTAATTCTAGTCCATTTTCGTCATACTTGCAATCATCTGGAACATCTGTAATTTTGTTTTTTAATTTTTTCCATGTAAATGATGGATTTTGAACATTATCTTCTGTTTCTTTTTTTGATATTGTTATATTATTGCTTGTATCTCTTCCTTCATATGTATAACCATCTGGTATTTTTATTCCATCTACATATCTTAAATCAATTTTTTCACTGTCTTTGTCTTGATTTGTATAATATGTTTTATCATCTATTTTTATTCCATCTAAATAAAATATATTGTGACTTTTTTTTCATTTATAATATAAAGGTCCTTTGTAGTCAATTTCCCTTCGCTATCTTCATAATTATCTTCATAACCTTTTCCATAATTTAATGTTAAGTTTTCTAATGCTGACAAATCAATTACATAAAAAACATCTCCGTCATTTTCTCCTAATGCTTCTTTTATACTATTAAAGTCCTCTTCATTTTTCGTAATATCTATTTGTTCTTGTTCTGATGCTGGAATTTTTCCATATGTCGCGTAATATGCTGAAATTTTATCAGTTAAATTTTCTATATCTGTATACATATTTGTTAAAGCTTCTACGTGTTTTGTATCTTTAGCACTGTAAACTAATATTGATGTAATAATTCCAAGTATAATAATTGCTGCTGCCAAACTAATTAAAGATACACCCTTTTCCTGCTTTAATAAATTTTTCATCTTTAGAATCTCCTCTCTTCTTATCAGAATTGATATTTTTTCTTTAGTATAGTTTACTATTATTTACTATTATTTTCAATAGTTTAATTATAATTTTGTCTGAGTTAGTCTGTAAATTTCCATTTTTCTTTTACATTTTTTATCTTCTAATAAAACAATCAGCCATAAATACATTATAATAAAAAAAAATAGCTATATTTTTAAAATAATATATTGAAACACTTGAAATAGCAGTTAGTACAATAGTTGTAATTATTGCTATTTCATTTGTATACTTATATGATTTTTGAATTCCAAATTTAATATGTAATAGTTCTTTTAAAATTCTTCCTCCATCTAATGGATACACTGGAAGTAGGTTAAACACAGCTAAAATTAAATTAGCATATATCATTTGTAATTTCATATTTTCATTAATATTTAAGTAAAAATTATAAACATTAATAATAAATTAATTAATGGTCCTGCAAGTGCAACAAATATTTTTTTAATGATAACATATTTCCATTTTTTATTTTCTTGTTATATTCATAAACATTTATTTTAAATGAAATTGAAAAGCCAAAAGGCATTATTTCTAATTTTTCAGGTTTCATTTTTATTAAAATTCCTGCCACCAAATGTGCTAATTCATGAATTAATGCAAATATCATTATTAAGGCATAAATTTGTATTTGCTTTGTTAAATAAAATAAAATTATTATAATAAAAATTTTCAAATCAATTCTAAATCTCACTATATTCCCCTAACTAAAATTACAAATCTAATATTTTTTGTGGATCTATTGTTTTTTCCAAAAACCTTATTTCAAAATGCAAATGTGGTCCTGTTGAATTCCCAGTAGACCCTACTTCTGCTATTTCTTGGCCTTGTACAACTTTATCACCTTGTTTTACATATAAACTATTACAATGTGCATAAACTACGCTTACTTCACCAATTTGAATTTTCAAATGATTCCCATAGTCCCCTTCAGAAGATGCTATTACAACTTCTCCATCTGTTGCTGCCTTAATTTTAGTCCCAAGATTTGCAGCAATATCAGTTCCTGTATGATTTTTAGGAATTGTTGCTTTGCTCACCTCTCTTTGGCCATAGCCAGAAGTTATAGTCCCTTCTATTGGTTTAATAAAAGATGTAGTATTTTTTACATTTAAAATCATCTGTTCTTCTTCAGAAAGAGGTTTTGCTTCTGAAGTACTTGTGTTTTCATTTTCTTTACTTTGATTTGCAGTCTGTTCATTTTCATTGCTACCACCTATATTTTTGATTATTTGACTCACTTTCCAAATTATTTGTTAACGAATTTTGATTTACATCATTATTATCATTTTGGTTTTCATTTTCATTTGTATTATTTGTTTCTTGACTACTATTAGAATTAAAAAAAAGCCATAACTCCATTTTTAGTATTATCATATATTTGCATAAAATTAGTATCATATGAAAGAATTTCCTTTGCCTTATTTATAAAATCATCGGAAAATATGTAATTATTATTTTGAACAGTATAAACAATTAAATAAATAAGCAAACATGCTACAATTTGTAAAATCAGCTTTTTAATAATTTTATATCTTTTTTCCCATCATTATTAACATTTAAAGTTGCTGTTGGTCTTACCTCACCACTATGTCTTCTTTCATAAATTTCTTCAGCTCGTCTTATTTTTTCTTCTACAGACAATGTCCTTTCCATATTCTACACCTCTTCCTTAGTTTCTTTCTAAACTATATGCCAAAATATTTTGTTTTATGTTTAAAATTACTAAAAAAAGCTAACCAATAAAACTTTATAAAATATCGTTTTATTAATTAGCTAAAATATAAAATCTATTTAAATACATAACAAAATCAAACCTTCAATAATAGCAATTGCAGTAGAAAAATATGCATATTTTTTTAATTTTTTATTTTTCTTCCATTCTGTTTTTTTCTTAAAAACACTATTTTTATCATTTGACTCTATTTTAGAAATATAATTGCTAACAATCATTTCCGCTTCTTTTAACATATAATCACTTTCTTTTTTTTTTGAAGAATCTTTAGATAAATTTTTCTTACTTCCATCAACTCTTTCTAAATTTTTTATCTTCTTGTTAGCTTTTAACACAAAAGCCTCTTCAACTATATTAGATGGCAAGTTTTTTAAAACAACCATGTTTTTCATATTACTAACTTCCATATAAACCTCCCTAAAATTTATGTACTAAATATAGTTTTTCCAATAATTCCAAGGTTATACAAAAAATAGACATTGGGACGGGGATTTTGTCTTAAGGTTTTCGGGACTTTTCTAAAATTAAACCAAATAACTATAAAAGTAAATTATATTAAAATCAAATTTTAGAATTGAAAATAATTGAATTAGAAATTTTATTTTAATATAATCTACTTTTTTATATATTTTTTTACTTAAACTAGAGCAGTCCCAAAAACCTTAAGACAAAATCCCCGTCCCAATGTCTATTTTGATGGAGTTAATATAATTCTTATATTTTCTTTATATTTATATTTACTATATATTTGTTCTGAAAAACATGCTAAATTATTAGGTATAAAAATAGTAGTATACTCATCTTTTTCTAATTCTTCAATTTTTTTTATCTATAAGCTCTGGAGAATCTATTTCAAAAACATCCATTCCTAGTCCTTTTGCCATTTTATAGGATTTACTATCATTTTTATATTTTATAAAAGACACTTTCATTTTTATTATCACCTATAAATATTATTTAAAAATTTGCAAAAATTTATTCATAAAAATAATTAATTATTCCATTATAAATTCCCCATGCCAACCTATTTTGGTAGTCATCTTCTAACAATTTTTTTTTTCTTCTGGGTTTGATAAAAAACCACATTCCACTATTGTAGTTGGTATTTCCACATGTTTTACTATATATACATTATCAATTGTTTTTGCGACTCTTTTATTTTCTTTTTTCTATGCTTTCATTTAAACTTACTTGTATTGATTCTGATAATTTTTTTCCTTGTTCATTTCCACTTTTATAAAATGTTTGCCAGCCATCATACTGACTTTGTGGTATTTTGTTTAAATGTATTGATACAAATATGTCTGCTGAACTTTCATTTCCTATTTTTACTCTATTGTGAATATCTGATATCTTTTTTTGTTTTAATGTTTTGCTATCTATATCATAAATTGCATTTTCATCAGAACGAGTAAGAATTACTGTGCATCCACTTTGTTCTAACAAATTTTGAACCTTTAACGTAATTTTTAAATTTGTTTGTGCTTCTGTTGTTCCATTTGAACTTTGTGCTCCCTCATCTGGTGGGTACTTTTTACTGCATTTTGATATTTAATTAAAAATCTAATTTAGATTAGATCGCTTTAGTTTAAAAATTAAATTCTATCTCAACTTTTTATCTTCATATACTTCAATTCTGTTTATTAATTGTCTTAAAATTTCATTTGTAAATTCTTTTCCCTGTTTAAAATCTATTATAATTTTTTCCAAGTTTTCTTTTGATAGTTTTGTTTTATTCTTTTCTTGCAATTCCTCCAAAACTTTTTCAGTTTCTTTTAATTTACTTTTTAATTCATCGTACTGCAATTTAAAATTTTCTATTGATATTTTTTCATCTACTCTTTTGCTATATAATTTTTTCATTTCATTTTCTATTTTTATCTTGCTATTTTTTAGCAATTTGATTTCTTTATAATTACTATCATTTTCTTTGTATTCATCAGTAATTTTATTTGTAGCTATGTCAATATTTATCATATTTAATTTTTGTTTTACAATATTTATTACCATTTCATTTAAGGTGTTTTCCATAATTGTATGTCCTTTGTTACATATATCAGGAAATTTATAAATCATTCTGCATCTATAATACCAACATTTCTGTGGTTCTTCCAAAATCTTATTTCTTATTTTGCTTCTTGTTCTATACTTATATTGCATTCTTGATTTGCAATGTCCACAATATACTAATCCTTTTAATAGATATTCATATTCGTTTTGGGGCTTATTAAATTTTTTCTTCTAACATCTGTTGCACATTGTCAAATTTTTTCTTGCGATATTAATTTTTTCTTGGTTCTATAGTCTGTATACATTTTATTTATTATCATCTTCCCTGTATAAAATGGATCTTTTAGAATTCTACTTATGCTATCATTTCTCCACTCATTAATTGTTACATTTTGCCCTTTATATTTTTAGGAGTATCTATTTTCAGCTTAGTTAAATGTTTAATTTTAACACCAGTTATATCTCTATCTTTATTTCTAATCACTTTTATAGCCATTTTTGAGCCACATTCTTTACATATTACTAAACCATTTAACATCCACGAATACTTTTTATGTTTTGTTTTCTTTCGTAAGTCTAATTTTGTTTGAATTCTTTCAAATTGTTCTTTTGTTATTATAGGTTCATGTGTATTTTCTACAATCTGCCAATTCTCTCTTGGAACATTTTTTACTTTTTTTGATTTATAACTTAAATTTATTTTCTTGCCATATTCTGTATGTCCTATATATACCTTATTTCTCAATATTCTTTTTTATTGTGTCACTTCCCCAGTTATAATCTCCATTCTTTGCCCCTCCAAAATCATAGTAATCAGGACAATATATTTTTTC